>Ga0315268_10001525_pt1 | contig 26654 bp, 26 predicted proteins | sample C1_top_MG_FD_204535 | JGI IMG/M metagenome (GOLD analysis project Ga0315268, IMG submission 204535) | Sediment microbial communities from Yellowstone Lake, YNP, Wyoming, USA - C1_top | ecosystem: Environmental > Aquatic > Freshwater > Lake > Sediment | place: USA: Wyoming | collected 2017-08-01
CCTGCAGTGTAGAGACTCTGGACTGCCTGACTGCCTGCGGTTTGGAGCGTAGAAGCCTGTCGAGGAACTAGGCAGTCTCAGCATTCTCTTTCTGCGTAGTGCTTGGGGTAATGATAGGATTGAAGTGCATGCCTATTCTGGCCGAACTTCCACTGTGACTTTGGAGCCCCCCAGTAAACAGTGGAAACAAACACAGGCACTGAAATCCTAATCAACTACACTGTGCCATAAAGCTAACCGCGCTGCTTCCTACTACGTACATACGGCAGTGGAGACAGCCGTATGTACCGCAAAACATTGAATGGTACAAAAGTGTTAACAGTTTGCCGTTTGAGGTTGGTTTTGCTTTGGTTTGGATTCTGAAGTTTCGGTAGTGTTTTTTTTGTTGAGTGTTGAGCGGATTGTTGGGTTTGGGTTTTGGCTGGGCGGGGGCGTTTTTGGCGGGGTTTGCTGTTGGCTTTTTTGGTTTTCTTGTTTTTTGTGTTTATGTCTGGTTTGGATTTTGTGGTGCATCGAGTTTTGTATGGTTACGGGTTGCGGTTCAGTTATGATTGGGCTGTTGTCTATTGGGTCGCCTTTAGTGGTGTGTTCTTGTTGTTTGGTGCGGTTGTCGGGTTCGGTTATTGGTTGGGATCTGGTAGGGGTCGTTCGGCGGTCAGGATGAGTGTGCTTTTGTGCGTGTCGGTCTGTTTACTGTTTTGGGGTGGGTTGGAGGATGTTTTTTGGTTCGTTTTTTGGGGTGGGGGTTTGCCTTCTGTTGCTGTGGTTTGGTGGTGGACTCCTTGGTTTGGGTTGTTGGGGTTTTGGAACAGTTTGTGCCAGCTGGTCTTGTTGAGCGTGGTTTTTGCGGTGGTTGTTGCATTTTGGATTCGGATTCTGTATTCATAATGCTTTTGTTGTCTGTTGGGCTTCATCTCTTGTATGGTGTAGTCCATGGACTTCAGAGATTGGATTGAGAACGGTGTTTTCTTGCGTGTTGCGCTAGTTTTGTGGATTGTTAGTTCTGTTTTTGTGGTTTATTTGGTGAGTCAGATTGATGGGGTTGTGAATGGTAGTCTTTACAATTTTGGTTTGGAGTACAGTTTTGCGTGGTATACGCCATATCAGGCTTTTCTGCGGCTTGTCTACGTTTGCATGGCTGTGCCTGCGGTTCTGAGTGTTGTTGTATTGGTTGGAGGTTTGCTGGCCAAGGGAGGAGGAAACGGCGTTAGGCCATTTGTTAGGCGTGAGGAAAAGACTGCTAATGGCAAGGTTGAGGCTTCGAAAGGGAACAACATGGTCATATCCTGTCCCAAGTGCAAACGCGTCTTCAGTAAGCCTTTGAGCATGCTTGATTTTAGCGGTGGGAAGACCAGGTTGGTTAACGTGTGCCCTTACTGTAATCATGTTTTGGGCGGGGCGGACGAGAAGGGTTCGAGTGATGATATTCGGATTGTGGATTTGAACAAGAAAGAAGAGGTTCCGCAAGAGTAACGACGTGCAGAGCAGGCGTCTCTGCTTGGAGCTTCTAACCCCCGTCTCATATATAGATTGAATTTTAGTGAGAAGTCTTGATTGACACTTTGAGAGCATCAAAAATTAGGATCGGATTATCGTCTTAGGATTTCTTCATAAACGTCTTGTGCTAGTCCAGTTATGTTTTCTTGGTTGGAGTTCACTCCTATTATGATTACTTTTTTGTTTTCGAAGTAGCCTGAGAAGATGCCATTTTTTATTTCTTTCCATTCTGTGCCCCATGAGGGTGAGGTGGCTGAAGTGTTTAGTAATACGAATGTGTTGGCGGTTGCCGCGTTTCTAATGTAGTCTGGGATGCTGTTGTCATATGTGGAGATTACAGTCGATGCGTTTCCCGTTTCGCCAAAGTCTGAGACTATGGAATATTTTTCGGGCCAGAGAGACGGTAACGCCATCTCTAAGAAGTTGATTAGGTTTTCCGGCGCAACGACGGAGTCGTTGGACGCAAATCCTAGGTAGTCCATTTGCATTTCTATGGTTCCTGTTAGGTTCTTGGTGTTTCTCATCCAGATTGAAATGGACGTGATGTTTTGATCTGGAGGTAGCTTGTAGGAGACGAGATTGAATGAGCTTGTTCTCGCAATTGGGAGATAGATGTTTTTGACAAAGCCCTGAGGCGAGCCTGTTTGGTTGTAGAGGCTTACTATCTGGTTAATGTTGTTTTCCGCTGTAGGGGTCGTGTTCGGAGTGTTTCGGTACTTGGCAATCAGGTATGGGCAGTTGTTTGTGTCTATCGGCGGGATGTTTCTTTTCATTGTGGGTTCTGATGTGTTGTCGGCATTGAACTGCCAGGAATACGTTAGGATTTCTCCGTTGGTACGTGCATTCACATTTTGGTAGGTCCAATTCGCTGCGAAATTGTCATCAAACCATCCGAACGTGTCATTTGCATTTTGAAGTCCTAAAGGTTCCCTGTCTACAACTAACACGGTGTATTCTGCCGATGGTGGCTTTAACTGCGGAAGCTGGAACACTCTGATGTCGCCAGATTGATAGGCGAGTCTCGAATAGGAGAGAATGTATTTCAATAGGGTGTTTTGCTCCGTAGCGAGGTCTGTCGTTACCGCGTATCCTATGTTGTTTTCATAAAACGTTTCGGTAAGATTCATGAAAGACAAATCGTCAATTGCCATAGGCAGTTTAGTGCTTTCGAAGATCTCTCGGTCTCCAATTGTATAGATGCCTTTGCTTATCGTGTAGACTTTGGGCACCAGAATTGTGGAATTCTGGGGCGTATTCTGGTAGATCCACGAGAAAACTCTGACGGAATCGTTATCTGTGGGACGTTCTACAAAGGCGTAGTAACTCGCACCATATATTACTGAAGTGGATGACAGAACAAGTAGAAAAATGATTAACGCCGTTGCAAACGGTTTGAGTCTGAGATTTTTAGGTGCTGTTCTATGCATTCCTAATGGAATGTGTAAGGTCACGTCCTTGGCCTTATTCCAGATCCAGAATATTGCTATGCTTGCCAAAATAGCAAGCATTGGAAACAAATAGTTATTAGTCCTTTCTCCCCACCACAAGCTTCCGATTGCTATTGAAACAATGCTCCAAAATGCTGCTATTGAGAACCACTTTTCTCTCCACGAAAACGCCAAAAGACCAATGAGTGCTAGGCCTCCTACGAATCCGTATCGAGTGACATATCGATACCACGGAAAACCGATTGTGAGGTCTGACACGGAAACAGGCCACCAAATGCCTAATCCACTCAAATAAATGCCAAGCAATGAAAGTACGATGAAGAGTTTGGCTACGGGTGGGTATCTTCTGGAAAAGAAATCTCTATCCTGTTGGTTTATAAGATGTCTGATCAGAATTAGCAAGACTGCCGCCCCAATCGCAATCGCAAAGTAAATCGAGATTTTTGTCATGTCTATCGTTAGCAAGAACAACTGCAATTTTGCAATGGTTAATGATGAATAGAATCCATACATTAGGAAGTCTATGCCGAAGGCTATTAGGCCAGTAATCGCCAGAAAACTCCCCAAAAGCAAGTAGCGACTGCGTCCCTTTTGAAAAGCATAACTCATCGCAAGAATTACAGGAGCCAGAACCATCGTGTCCAACATATGAATCAAGAAAGCGAACAATATCAAGAGTGAACTGACGGCGGTTGAGGCGATTCTCGCCTTTCGGTTCTCAATTTTGGTGCTGATCCTAAAAGTGATTATAGAAGCAAATATCAGAGTAATGGCAAGCGATTTGTATGAAAACTGGATGCTGCTCCAGAAGAATATGGAAAAGTACATGTCTTGGCTCACCAAACTCAAAGTCCAGAAGTCTTTCGCACCATTGTATACCAAGACCTGTATTAGCCACCCCAATCCTCCGCCAATGCCATATATCACGGATGCCATCGCACTGATCTTGTCAGTCATATTGAATACCACCTTCGCTAGGGCAAAAAAGCAAAGAATATTCAAGGCGGCCAACGGAAAGAGAAGAACATAGACGTTGACCACTGGAAATCCGCTACATGCCGTCAGGCCAGCTAAGACAAAGCCAAACATCACAGGATACTGTGCCTTTTCAAATGACTCATACACACTCCTGTGAGATATCACATCTACTGCCGGCTTTAAGGAAACCCAGTTATCGCCTCCTATGAGATACTGCTTGTTGAACTGGACTAAGAAGGACATCGACACCACAAGCAGTATTCCGGCAATTAGAAGCAGGTGCCATTTGTTCAATGCCACAGTGCCCGAGGAAACCTTACCTCTGGATCTGTACCAATCTATAAAGCATGCAATCGACAAAAGACCTAGAAACACCCATGAAAGTTGCAGCACTTCTATCTGGGCGTAATAGAGAATCAAGGTGGCTAAGCCGACAATGGCAAGCGAAAGATTGACTGCAATAGCCATTCTTCCAGTTCTCGGCAAGCTCTCTGATATCCCCGTCAGCCTGAGTATGTACAAGCCCGGTAATATCGATAGACCCGTAAGCCATATGAATGCTCTCAGGAAAGACAGAACGGAAATATCGCTCCAGACAGTTACAGAAGTTGCTCTAGGCGGAATTAAGAGCGTAACACCCATGCAGCATAACAATGCTACCTCAACATAGAATGTACGATGGAGTCTGGCTAGCATGGGCTTATCCAACTCTTGCCCCTCTCTTCAAAGGTTTGGTTCCGTTCATTGCCGTGAAGAAGCCCCAAAATGGTATCAAATCTGATACGAAGTTATCCAGTACCTTGAAAATTCTAGTGATTCCTTCAAAAGATAGAATCTGTCTGACCGTTGCTTGAACACCAAAAGGAATTATTTCATATCTAATCCGCCAGAAACCTGTGCGCCTGAACATCTCGTGGAATTCTGAGAGGGTGAAGGAGCGTTCCAGCCCAAGATCCCATTTTCCGATAGACATCAGCATGGGACGAGCAAGCAAGGTATGCAAGGAGAACATATTAGGGACAGTATGGAGCACTTGACCGCCAGTTTTCAATACACGGAAAGACTCTCTTATGCACTCGTTAGTCCTCTGCGTATGTTCTATTGTCCCAAATGAATACACTACATCAAAAAGATCGTCTTTGAAGGGTAGATATGAAGCGTCAGCCAAGACAAACGAAATTCCCTCACCCGATTTTGTCTTCATCGTTCTATCTAGAGCAATATCTACTCCATAGCAATCAGACCTAAACCGAGACTTCAAGTAGGTAAGGTCTTGCCCTGACCCGCAACCTATGTCCAAGATTTTCATCTCGTTTCGGAATTCGAGAAACGGAAACTCAGGCATCTTTTCCGTAAGTAATTTCCTTTCGTGTACATCACTCCACAATTCTCGGCTTCTGATTCCCAAGTTCAGACAAAACCTGAAGATTGGACTGAAGCAAGGTCGGGCACAAAATATAGGTGCGGCTGGTCGAAAAGATAATCATCACTATGAGCTAACTGGTAGCCATATCCATCCATAAATTGAACAACATCTTCGATTCGCACACCTCTTTTAAGGTGCGCTTCAATAATCAGTAGCTTCACGGCCTTCTTAAGCAAAAGCTGATGCATCCCGAGAAGCACAGACATCTCATGGCCCTGAACATCTACCTTCAAGACATCGACCGTCCCAATTCCATACGTCTGAAGAATCTGATCCAACGGCATTCCTTTGACAGGTTGACCCCTCTTTTCGTCAGCCACGAACATGTCAGAGGCATTCCCTTGCAGAAACAGGTCTTCCTCTTTCTCGTTTGCAGCCGCATTTACAGGGACAACATTGCAGACGTTATTGATTTCAAGATTTGCCTCCAAGGCTCGAAAATTCTCCTTCCCAGGTTCCACAGCAACAATCTTTTCTGCAACATTTGCCATGCCGAGAGTAAAATCGCCGATGTTTGCACCAACATCCACGACAACAAGAAAACGTGACTTACCAGACAAGGTTCTCAAACTGTTTTTGTAGAAGAAATGAGTTTTGAAGAATCCATAAGCAAAGGATCGCAATGTTTCCTTGTCATTGACATCTAACTGTCCCACAGGGCTTCTGATCCTCTTGACCCCCAGAAAATACAGAAAGGGCGCCGAAAACATGAAACACAAGCCAGACAAGTCTCTTCTGTGCGCACGAACTCGTTTAATTGCTGTCAGAAGAATCTCTGCATAAGTCTTCATCAGGTAACCATACTTCGGAGCTACTGCTGATACGCTGGTCGCTTGACTTCTTGATGGCATCATGGTAGACATCGTCCAGCTTTTGCATCACTCTTGACCAACTGTAGCTTTGAATTGTTGTGCGTCTTGCTTCTTCACCCATGGCTCGCCTAAGACCCTCATCCTTCAACAAAGAAACAACTGACTCAGCAAGCCATCTGGAATCTTTCGGCGGAACCAACAAACCAGTCTCTCCACGTTTAACAACATCTCGGACTCCGGAAATATCCGATCCAACAACAGGCACACCACAAGCCATGGCTTCCAATACAGAGAAAGGCAAACCCTCCTTCAAGGAAGGAAACGCAAGAACACTTGCCTTAGACAAAACCTCAGCCACTCCCACCCGATCCAGAACGCCCAAGAACTTCACATGATCGTTCAATCCGAGCTCATCCGTCAAACGCACCAATTCACTTTTCAAAATCCCATCACCCACCAAAACCAACCTTGCATTCGGGCATTCCTCAACAATCTCCTGCATAGCCCTCAAAAGATAACCCAAACCCTTCTCAGGCACAAGCCTTCCCACCCAAGCAATCAAATCTGACTCCCTATTCAAGGATGGCTTGAAAAGTTCAGTGTCAACCCCGTTAGGAATAATCACGATCTTGTTATAGCCGCCAGCAATCCCAGCAACACTTGCCGCGTCACTTTCAGTCAAACAAATGACCTTCGAAGCACTCTCAAAAATCAACCTCGCCACAGTCCGCAAATAAACATCCTGCAAAGCATCAAGAACAAAACTGCGCTTAGCCGAGAAGCCATGAACCGTCACCACACACGGAATACCCAACGACCTTGAAGCCCTCACAGCTTGATAATTGCCCAAAAACAAATGCGAATTAACGTGAACAACATCAGGATCCACCATCCTAATACAACTTGAAACGTCCCTAAATACAGGATACGGAGTGCCCGTGATTCTCGAAAGAACGTCCAGCTTCGAGGCAAAAAAGAAGTCAATCTCACCACGGAACCGTTTAGCATCAACTTTTCCTTCAGAATCCCCCAGCAGCACACTCACTCTATGTCCTCTCTTTCTCACCTTCTCCAAAAATTCCAAAGCAACCTTCGGATACTGCCAATAAGACCAAACAAAAAGAATATGCAAAACCTAAAAACTCCCGATAAACCTCAGCTCTTCCCCGTCAAATCCTCGTAAGTTTCCAGAAGAATCTTCGCAGAATTGTCCCAACTATACTTGCTTTCAGTCAACTCCAACCCGCGAAAACCATACTCCCGCATGGCCCGCGGATCACCTGCAAGGCTTGCCAATGCCTCTCCAAAATCTTTGGGGTCATTAGAGGTCACAAGCCCAACCTTCTCCTTCCTGATGATCTCAGTCCACCCACCAATATCGTTGGCAACCACTGGCAAACCGACAGACATGTAATTAAACAGCTTAGCAGGCGTCCCCATCTTCCTTGCAACATCACCCGAAGAAGGCAAAACACCAATGTGACAAGTCGAAAGAAACTGCTTAGCCACACCATAATCATCATGCCAAACAAACACAGGCTTAACTCCTAACCCGTCCGCCAACTTCTTAACCTTCTCAACAGCCTCTCCCTTGTTAGTAATGTAAAACTGAACACTAGCGTCACGGGCTGAAACAAAAGGCATACTTCTGACAAAAAGATCCACGTGCTCCCTGAAAGCCACCAAACCCGCGTAGGCAATTTTCACAGGCTTACTTCGTCTTTCCACAATAGCTTTGTCAATAAAAGATCTGCCGCCTGGGGGAACCACTCGAATGTTCGCAGATCTCAAACCATAGTGCTCAACAGCATAGTCCCGCATTGGTTCACTGACCACAACCACACGATCCGCCCCACCAAGATATTTCTTGGTCCTGTTCTGCAAAGCAACAAACCTGTCGCTGTCCTTTTCCAGAACTCCAGCCGCAACCAACTCCTCAGAAGAAATATTGTGCACATCAACGACCAAAGGAAGCCCCGTCTCCCGCTTCAGTCCAATGCCAATTGGCAACGCCACATCCTGCTCAACCTGAATAACGTCAACGTCAGCAACGCGAAGCAGCTTAGCCATGCCTCTGACCATTTTGTCAAAGATCTTGTTAGACTGCAGCTCAACTTTGGAAAACAGGCTTGGAAACGCTTTGTTATAATATGCAAACCTTGTCAGCCTGTATAGACTTCTAGACAACCCAACTTTGTTCAGAAGGTTGTTGGTTGAAACAACGTGAACATTCCGCGTCAAGTCAAAAGACTGCTCATACGGCGTGAAAACGTAAACTTCCGCCCCAGACTTCTCCAACCCAAAGGAAAGCTCTCTGATTCTTATTCCTGAACCCATCGACTCAGAAAAAGGATGCAGGAAGACTATGGCTACCTTCAACTGAAGCCCTTACTTGCGAAGCTTATCAATCGACCGCTTGATGCCATACAACGTTATCGCCGTGGACAAAGCAAAGAACCCAATCATAGTGAACGCCATAGACGCCAAAGCAATATTCGTCACAATATGACGCTCCAAAGCATAAATCTGCAACATCCACGCCCCAAACGAGGCGCCTGCCGCAAGGCAGATTATTCCCGGAATCCCCAAAATTATCAACGGCTTATCTTCAACGATTAGCTTGATGATCGACATAACCACGCCCATGCCATGCACAACTGGGTGTTCCGTCGACGTTTCCACATCATCACCGTTGTCGTAGCGGCATGAACTGGAAACCTCACACACATTCAACCCATGCTTACTCGCATCAAGCAGAATCTCAACACTCACGCCCATGCCATCCTCAAACATCGACAACCTTTCCAAAGCCCGATTGTTGTAAGCCCTGAAACCGCTTTGCGCGTCGCTCACGCCGTTCTTCGCCGAACCATTAACCATCTTCGTAATGACCTTCACACCGACACGCCTGTAAAACGGCATCCCTGCACTGCCCTGCTCATCAACAAACCTGCTGCCCACAACCACGTCAGCCTTGCCCTCAACGATCGGCTTCAAAACATTAGGAATCTCACGTGCATCATGTTGCCCATCAGCATCTAGAGTAACCAAAACATCTGCACCCAACTCGCACGCACGATCAAACAAACTTCGAATAGCCGCCCCATAACCCATGTTCCGCTCATGTCTAACTACATCAGCGCCAAGCTTCTCTGCAATCTCCGACGTCAAATCCGAAGAACCATCATCACAAACCACCACAACATCAGCAAACTTCTGTGCATCCAACACAACCCGCGCAATAGTCTTCTCCTCATTAAACGCCGGAACACCCACAACCACATACGGTTTGGTCCCGACAACCGAAATTGCCTTCTCACTTTGAATCTCAACCATCACTCATCACACTCCAACATACTCGTAAACCGACAACCTTCCAGAATCATGCATCCGCACAAAACTCTCAGGCACGCTCAACCCATACCACCCAATATCCACATTCCACCAGACGAAAAATACTCGAGCAAAACCGTGCTCCAAAGCCGTTTCAACCGCCTTACCCAAGTCCATCTCAAAATGCACAATCACATGTGACCCATCCAGACCCAGCTGTCCCCAACTCAAAAACGCATGCTGAAGCGCAACACACGAAGCGCTAGGCATGTTCACATCAAGCCACTGCATCACTCTAACCACGTCTGAAACGTCCCCATACGGTACAGTCGGATTCGTTGAAAAGTAAGTGTACGTCGCAGTCACAGAAGACACGCTCACATTTGCTCCACTCATCAGCACCGGCGTAGCCAAATAAGAAACCCCCAACCCAACAGTCACCAAAACCATCACCCTAGCCTCCCAACGCGAGATCCTAAACCTGCTCACAACCTGCCTCCACCCTTTCCCGGCCCAAACCTTCCTCAAACCATTGACCGCAAAAAACGTGAACGGATAAACCAACATAAACATCCACCGATGCCAATACTCCAAGGCACAGACTGGCACAAGCAACGCTCCAAAAGCCCCAACCAGCAATAAACCCGTCCACAAGCCCAAAACTCCATTCCTGAACCACCCCTTCAAAACCAACAGCACATACGAACAGTACAAAACCGCGAACAGAAGCAACACACTCCCAACCAAACTCCAATACGAACCATAAAAATCAATACTGGACCTCACACCCAAGTAGTCCACCAAGAAGAACACGCCTCCCGCATTCCCTCGAACTACATCTCTCGCCTCAACGACATTCGACCCAACCGTATACGCAACTCCAGAAAGCCGTAGCAAAAGCCCTGAAACAAAAACCGCCGACGCCGGCACGACGCCAACCAGCAGTCGCTTCCAACAGGCATCCACGTGCCGTTTCAGAAGCCGCCACGCCAGCAACCCCCCCACAACCACGAGCAAAGTCACACCCGCGTACTCATGGGCGAAAACAGTCAACAAACCCAACACCGCAAACCCCGCAAGTCCACGCCTTGAATCAACCTTACCGATCAAAGGCAAAGCAAACAGCAATAAACCCAAACCTAACCCGTTCCGCAGCAAATCCCAGCTTATTCTCAAGGACGCCAACTGCAAAGCAAAAAACCCACAAGCCAAAAAGCTCAACCGTCTGTCCCAACCCAGCATTCTGCGGGCAAAAAAGTAAACTCCCGCAACATTCAAACCGAACAACGCAGGCCCCACGATCTTCAACAACACGAACGCGTCAACGCCCAAACCGCGAAAAGGCACCAGCAAAGCAAACAACAGCCAGCTTGAAGCGAAGAAGCTACTCCAATGGGGCCAGACTATCCCGCTCTTCATTACTGCCGCGTAGTAGACCGTGTCAAACCCGACCGGAGACTGAAACGCCAAAACCTCAGGCATCAACCGCACGAGAAAGCCAACAATAAAACACAGCCCCAGAATCTTGCCGTCTGACAAGTTCAGACCGACAGGCAACCGCACCCGCTCAATTCTCTCCGCTTGAGCTGTCCAGCAAAGCCCGCAACCCAGCATCCAACGCCACTTTCGGCTTGTAACCCAAAAGCTTTTCAGCCTTCGAAATGTCCGCAAAACTCGCCTTCACGTCACCCAACCTAGGCTTATCATAAACAATCTGCAGACGTTCGCTAACCAGACTACAAAAGGTCTTAGCTAAATCATTCAGCGACGTCGGCTTCCCAAAACCAACATTAAACACTTCACCATTCGCACGCTCACTCTCCAACGCTTCAAAAGTCGCCCAAACAACGTCCGAAACGTGCACAAAATCCCTGGTCTGACAACCATCTCCAAAAATGGCCAAAGGCAACTCGCGTCTGAACCGCTCAACAAACTGCGTGATCACCCCGCTGTAACTGCTGAACCCCTGCCTCAACCCGTAAACATTAAACAACCGCAAAACAGTCACATTCAAACCATGCCTTTCGCCAAAAGACACGCAGTGGCGCTCTCCTTCTAGTTTTGAAGACGCGTAGGGCGAAGCAGGCGCCACCAGATGCTCCTCGTCCACAGGCAAATAGCACGGTTCACCGTAAACTGAACATGATGAAACAAACACAAACTTCTTCACATCGCCTTCCACGCAAGCATTCAACAAATTCAAAGTTCCTGTCACGTTGGTCTCAAACGTTAAGGATGGATTTTCAAAAGAAAAAGGCACGCTCGTGACAGCCGCAAGATGAACCACGGCATCAACGTCTTGAAGGCTCTTGGCAACAGCTTCAGCATCTCTCAAATCACCCTCAAAGAAACTGGCTCTACCACTTTCCACAGGCTCGCGAATGTTCGACAGCTTTCCAGTTGACAGATTGTCAAAAACCTTGACTTCACAATCAGCCGCCACAAGCTTATCAACCACGTGACTGCCGATGAATCCTGTGCCGCCCGTAACCAAGACCTTGCCAAATTTAGCCATGGGCGTGCTACGCGCCTGAAAACACGGCGGAATTCGCAACTGTGCCCTTCTTGTCCGTCTTCAGCCACTTCCGCGGTCTTCGCAGCAGAATAAGCAGGACCGCGTAAGCTGCGATGAATGACTGCAGACTCCAGTAGAAATAGATGAATGGCAGCCACAGCACGTCTCCCGCCTTCCTTGGCTTCGAAGAATAAATCAGGGCCAACCCGCAGACTAGCATCGTCGCCGTAACAATCACGGCTGTGAACTGCATCACGAACTGCAAGATGACGCTCAATGGAAAGGGTATGAAAACCGTGTAGAACGCTGCAAAATACGAGATTAATGAAGCTATCAGAATGAAGGGTCCGAAGAGGGTGGCTTCAGCGTCAAGACTTTTCCTGCTAGGCTTGGCTATTAACCTGCCGTACTTGAAAGCAACCTCCATGGTTCCCCTGAACCACCTTGTACGCTGCTTGAAAAGCTGCTTCAAATCAGATGGGCTCTCCTGCCAAGAGCGAACGTCTGAAGCGTATTTGATTTGGTATCCATTTTCGGTGAGTCTGGCCGAAATCTCCATGTCTTCAGACAACACGTTTTCGTCGAAACCTGCCAGTTTCTCTAAGACGGTGCGTCTAATGAATTGGCAGCTCCCCTTTAGATGCACGAACAAGTTTAGAACGTCTTTGCCTCGCAGGTAGGCTTCGCACCACACGGTTTCCTCGTGTGAAATGAATTTTGTTAGCATGTTTTCCTCGGAGTTTATCGATAACGTGCGACCTTGAACGGCTGCGACCGCGGAGTCTTCGAAGTATCTGCACACGTTCATCAAGGCGTCAGGGGCTGGAACATTGTCCGCGTCAAAAATGCCCACGATTTCGCCTCTTGCACGCATTATTCCGTAGTTCAAGGCTGAGGGTTTGCCGTTTGAGAACGGTTTGTGAAGGATTTGCATGTTGACATTTCTTTCTTTTGCATATCTCTGACAGATGTCAAGAGTTCTATCGGTTGATCCGTCTTCAACGATGACTATCTCCTTCCTGCCCACTGGATAATTCAGCCTGAATAGGGCGTCCAGCAATCTGCCTATGACTTTCTCCTCATTTTTCACTGGCACAACGATTGAGAAGACAGGCAGATGTCCTTCCTTATGAGCCTCTTTGTCTGATTTCTGTCGACTTCGGCGAAGGTTCTTCACGCCAGCAGCTAAAATGGGCAAATTATAGAGTGTCCAAACATATACGAAGATAAATATGCAAATCAGGGCCGCATATAACAGATTTAACATGGCATCGACAGACTCTTTCACCCAAGTTACTTATAGACTATTGCATTGCGGTTCGCGGGTTGTTGAGATGCATGACTGCAAGGAACCTTGCAAACGAGAGGTCTCTGATCCAGTTGGTGGCAAGGGCGTTACCCCATTTTTGAGCAAGTGAACAAAGCTTGCCTGCAAGTGGAAAACCGACTTCCTTCAAAGTGCGCAGTACTCTGCTTTCAAAGGCGTCGTCCAATTTTTCCACTACTGAAAGCAGGGCTTTTGCGAGTGCTGAACTGCGTATTCGGTCAGCGACTCTTATTGTCAAATCAACGAGCACGCGGTCGATTCTGGTTAATGCTTTGAACCACACGCGACGTCTGATTGCTTCCATTTTCATGCTGTGAAGTTTCTCTATTCTGAGCACAAACGTTGAAGCCTTGTTTGTGTGTGGTTTTTTCGGCATTATCCTTGTGGTCCTCATGAATTGCTCTTCTAGTTCGGAATCTGATTACGCAATTCTCACTGTTTGTTAGTTGTGGAGATAAAAGACTTTCTGAGAACTGAATGTCAGAGTCTTATCGATTTTAGCAGTTTAGTCTTGACAGAAAGGCTGTTGTTTAGCATTGGTCATAGAATTCCGCGATTTGGTTTTAATTTGAAAAGGAAATACGTGCGTAGAGGATAGATTGTATCTTTTTTTGGTGCTACAAGAGGGGTAAGGCAGTTTGCTACTTCTTTTAGTAGGCCGCTCGCGCACTCGTGTTTCTGATTTGGGTCAGGGCATTTTTCTGGTTCATAAAAAGTTTAATATAACGAGAAGAACAAACTGCACTAGCACTAGAAACAAGGTGAAAAAGTATGGCGACAAAGAAATTGCTAGAGATGCTGAACATGGCAATCGCAAGAGAAATGCAAGTCGCAGTCCAATACATGTGGCAGCACGTTCAATGGATAGGCGTCAAAGGCTATGCGACAAAGGACGCTTTCCAAGAGATAGCTATACAGGAAATGAAACACGCTGAGGCCATCGCTGAACGACTTTTCTATCTCGGCGGCATACCCACAACAAAGCCTGATCCGATCAACGTTGGAAAGACATTGAAAGAAATGATCACACAAGACGTAAAAGATGAACAGAAAGCCATAGCCATGTACAAGCAAATCATAGAGATGGCCCGAAAGGAAAATGACGAGACCACCGCATTCCTCTTCATGGAGATTCTGAAAGACGAGGAAGATCATCACGACACTTTCACGACCTTGCTTGAGCAAGTGTAGAAAGGAATCGTTGACAGAAAACCAATTTTGACGCAAGCTTCTCATTTTTTTCGATACTTCCCTATTTCCATTCTTTCCTCGGTCCTGTCCTTTCCAAAGACTTATTTTTGCAGAAGCACCAATAGAATAGACAGGGCTGAGAAACATGGCACCTGAAGAAAAAGAACCCATGTGCGAAAAATGCGGTTATTCCATTGATGACTGCCAGTGCGTGTGTCCATACTGTGGCGAAACTTCTGGATGCGAATGCTACACAGGTTCTGGCACGGCAACACGTGGCTGAGACACGGCCCTGTTTCATCAACGTGTTCGGTTGGTGAGAGGAATTAGGAATGAAAGAAATTAACTGGATGGCTGGGGGACCGCAAGGCAGCGGTGTAGATTCGGCGGCAAACATTTTTGCAAGAGCCTGCAGTTACGGCGGTCTATACGTCTATGGGAGAAGAGAATATCATTCCAACATTAAGGGCGCGCACAGCTATTTCCATCTACGCGTGGCTGACCATGAAGTTTCAGCCAACGTCAATGACGTGGATTTGCTTGCAGCATTTGACGCCGAGACTGTGGTCAGGCACGTGAGAGAAGTAGTTCCAGGCGGTGGCATAATCATTGACAAAGACCAGATCGGCACGAAAATCTTGGGAATACCAACGATGTCATGGGAATTCAAAAACGAATTTCGAGAATACTTGAGTAGAAAAAAACTGGGAGACAGTCTGAATGAGATTCTGGCCGATGCGCAGAACGCTGGCATCAGAGTTTTCGCAATTCCTTACATGGATTTGCTGAAGCAAGTCGCAGCAAGATTGGGGATTGACAAGATTAGCAAGGTTACCCGCATGATAAACGTGATTACTCTGGGCATTTCCTTCGGTATTCTTGACTATGACCCGAGTTTGGTAGATACGGCTATCAAAGCGATTTTTTCAGATAAGCCCAGAGTCGCGGAGATGAACATTGTAGCCTTCAGAGATGCCTATGCCTATACCAAACAGAACTTCAAAGAAGACTTCGAACATAGGCTTGAAAAGCTCTCCACGAGTGAAAACACAATTTTCCTTTCTGGGAATCAGGCAGTCGCTATTGGCAAAGTCTTGGGCGGATGCCGAGTTCAAACCTATTATCCAATAACTCCTGCTGCAGACGAAAGCGAATACATTGAGGCTCATGAAATCATCAGAACCACGGAAGGAGAAGGAGCCGTGGTCGTGATTCAGACCGAGGACGAGATTGCCGCTGTGAATATGGCGTCAGCAGCAACCTTGACTGGCGCACGGGCTGCAACTTCGACTTCTGGACCGGGATTCTCGCTCATGGTTGAAGGTCTGAGCTGGGCTGGAAATGATGAGGCGCCAGTGGTGGTCTCCTATTACCAACGGGGAGCTCCGTCCACCGGTTTGCCGACGCGTCACGGACAAGATGATTTGCGTTTTGCCATTCACGCTGGGCATGGTGAGTTTCCACGCATAGTGCTGGCGTCAGGCGACATCAGAGAGTGTTTCTTTGACGCGGCGATGGCGTTCAATTATGCCGAACGTTTTCAGATGCCCGTGATTCACTTGATTGACAAGGCGCTTGGCAACAGTTCTCAGACTTGCGCATTGTTTGACACGAGTCGATTCAGAATTGACCGAGGAAATGTGCTCGACGAAGCTAAGCTCCAGAATACAACGTACAAGCGGTTCGCTTTCACCGAAAACGGAATTTCTCCACGAGTATACCTCGGCACGAGGAATGGTGTTCACTGGTACACGGGTGACGAGCATAACGAGTTTGGCCACATCAGCGAAGAATCTGATAACAGAACGAAGATGGTGGAAAAGAGAATGAAAAAGCTTGAAACCGCAGACAGTGAAATCCCCATTGAAGAGAGAGTCAACTATTTCGGCGACAAAAACGCCAAAAACATAGTCGTGAGTTGGGGTTCGCCAAAAGGCCCGATTCTTGAAGCGCTTAGCATGTTGAAATCTGAGGGCTTTGAGGTTGGGTTTCTGCAAGTGCGCATGATACATCCGCTTCCGAGAGATTACGTGACCAGCACTCTTCAGATCGCTCAAAAACTAGTTGACGTCGAGATGAACTATTCTGGTCAGCTTGCCGGGATAGTAAGAGAAAAGACAGGCATTGAAATGAACTTCCACATCTTGAAGTACAACGGAAGACCGATGACGACGACCGAAGTCTACAATGCCCTCAAGCTTATCTTGCTTGATCAAGCGCCTGAAAGGCAGGTGTTGACATATGGCTCTTAAAATGTCAGATTTCAAAACGGACGTGTTCGTGGACTGGTGCCCAGGTTGCGGGAACTTCGGCATACTGACGGCTTTGCAGATGGCACTTGCGGAAATGGAGATTGAACCTCATCGGGCAGTGCTGGTTTCGGGCATAGGCTGCTCAGGCAAGGTGCCGCACTTCGTGAAGGCCTACGGGGTTCACACTCTTCACGGCAGAGCCTTGCCGTTTGCGATAGGAATCAAAGTGGCGAATCCAGACTTGGAAGTTTTGGCAATTGGCGGAGACGGGGACGGGCTTGGAATAGGCGCGGGGCACTTCGTGAATTCTGGAAGGAGAAACGTTGACATGACTTACTTGCTGCATGACAATGGCGTGTATGGCTTGACCAAGGGGCAAGCATCGCCCACATTGAAATTTGGTTTGAAAACGAAGTCTCTTCCAAAACCAAACATCAACGAAGCAGTGAATCCCATTGCGTTGGCGTTGGCCGCAGGCTACACTTTCGTCGCAAGGGCTTATGCCTATGACGTGAAGCATTTGAAGGAAACGATCAAACAGGGGATTCAGCACAAGGGCTTAGCCTTCTTGGACATTTTGCAGCCATGTCCGACTTACAATGACATCAACACGAAAGAATGGTACTCAGGCGAAGACCGACCAGATCCAGCGACAAAGAAATCGCAACCCAGACTCTACAAGCTGGAGGAGACCGGATACGATCCGGTAGTGTACGATCTGGACGGCGAATTTGACACAAGGCTGGCTGCGATTCAGAAGTCCAGAGAATGGGGGGACAAGATTCCGATCGGCGTGTTTTACAGGAATGAGTTTGAGTCGACTTTCCAGGACCGTTTGACTCAGAGCATACCATTCTATTCAAAGGCTCCGCCTGCAAGACAGAAGATCTGTGACCAAGAGGGCAAGCCTGTTGTGGATCTGACAGAATTCTTCGATGAGTTGAAAACTTCCTAAGGACATGCAAAGATGATGTATTCGTTGTTTGAGTGAGGCGTTTTCGCGTTGAGTCTGGAAGATTACAGGGCAAAAAGGGATTTTGAAAAGACCGATGAGCCAAAAGGCGAAAAGGAAATGCGAGAAGTAAACATCTACGTAATCCAGAAGCACGACGCATCGCATCTGCATTATGACTTGCGTCTGGAGATGGACGGGGCGTTGAGAAGCTGGGCCATACCCAAGGAACCGCCCACCGCTGTCGGAGTCAAGAGGCTAGCAGTCCAGGTCGAAGATCATCCGCTTGAATATGCGACTTTCGCGGGGACAATTCCTGAAGGTGAATACGGCGCCGGCACGGTGGAAATCTGGGATAAAGGCACGTATAGACTGATAGATCGGAAGGAAGACAAACTTGTTGTCGAAATAGACGGCCAGAAGCTGAAAGGGCCTTACGTTCTTGTTAGGCTGAAGGACAAGAAGAACTGGCTTTTCTTTAAAAAGAAGTGAGTGCAGGCGTCAAAGGAAGGTTGACAGTTTGATTTGCTGTTCTATTCCTCTTCGTCTTCTTGCTCTTCATTCTTTTCTTTTGTTTCGCTTTCGGCCTGTCCTTCTCCGACGACCGCAGCTTCTGCAAACCGTCTGCTTATTCGTGTCACTTTTATTTTGATGTGTTCGCCTTGCTTCGCGTTCGGTACGAATATAACTAAGCCCTGTATTCGGGCTATGCCTTCTCCTCTGCGGCTCATTTCTTCAATGTCCACGTCATATTCTTGCCCAACCTCAACTGGTTTGGGTGTGAAGTCTCTTCGTTCTCTGAATCCGCCTCTTCTCGGGCCGAAGCCTCTTCTTTCTTCCATTCGTTTCACCTCTCACATTTCGCTAAACAAAACTGTGCTTGATTAACCGCTTCGCTAGTTACTCGACCGTCAAGATTCCGTATTTCCCCACGTTTAGCTGAATTTCGCCTCTGAAGCTTGTCACGTAGCCGTTTTCTACTTTGATCACGTCGTTGACGTTTACTTGGTTGATCTGTTCGTTCCAAAGTGTCAGCTTTATTGTGCCTGTTTCATCCGTAATCATGGCGTTTGCGACTTTGAGCGTCTGGTCTTTGAATCTGGACACGACTTCGCGTGGGTCTGATTTTTCGGTGACTTTGGCTTCTATATTGACGCGTTTCATTCCGTCTCGCAGTTCGTTTATCTTCAAACTTATCCTCTCGAGTTATGCTACTCTTTCCGCGAAGGCGAATTTTTCGCTTACTTGTTTGATTCTCACTTTGATGCGTTCTCCTATTTTGCAGCGGGGTACAAAGATGAGGTAGCCCTGTATCTTGGCTATTCCGTCTCCTCTGCTTCCGATGTCGTCGATGACCACGTCTATTTCCTGATTTTCTTTTACAGGTCTTGTCTGCAAAAATGGTCTGCTTGGGCGGAACCTGCTTTGGCTTCCATACCTTCTGGGTCGTCTTGGTGCGTTCTTTGTTTTTTCTGGTAGCCTTCTTGGCATGTTGTGTTTTCGTCCTTATCGCGGAGCCAGCCTTTTGCCACAGAAACCCTTGTGCTGAGTTCTGCACTTGAGTCTTGGTTAAGGCAGGTTACATGCAGAAAAGTTCTTCAACCATATAAATTTTGCTAAGTCACGATGCTTTTGGCTTGCTTATGAACACCTGATTCTGAGAGTTGGACAGATATGATGGGTGAACGATTGTTTCACAGCGATAGTATTGTACTTCTCCTTTGTTTGGACTCGAGTCTGTGGGGTTTTGGAGCTGAATGATCGCGTGAGGACTTGCCTTGCTTGTAGTGGTTTCAATTGCCAATTTGGCGTGCGTGAATAGGCGACGCAGGGTTCTCTCAAGGACAAGAGTGTCTGGACGTTGAAGGGAAACTTTAAATATAATTGCATCATAAGATTAAGTTTGAAGACGAATTTTCAGGTGAAGAAAGAATGGAAGGCAGGATGTTCAGACGAAGGGAAATGGTCCTGCTGTTTGCTTTTGTGTCTTTCGCTGTTTTGCTGTGGTTTGGGTTTTCCGTTAAACCTGTCTATGCTGACAATGGTGTAGGCATCAACAGTGTAACACCGGGAGAGGGTGGAGACCTCAATCCTCTTCCCAAAAAAGTTGAAGGCGTTGTCCTCAACAGAAGAACAGGGGCGTGGGCTACAAGCTTGAGGGTCTACTTGACCTATGGTTACACGGAAGTGTTGAACTATACCAATGCCTACGGTCAATTCGAATTCGAAGGCAGCTTCGTTGTTCCAGGTGGCCTTTACAAGCTATCGGTGAACGGCGATCCAACCGGCTTGTTTGGCGGGCCCTTGGGGTACATAGTCGATGATATTCACTGGGGTCAATGGAACCAGAGCATCGTCACAGACTCGACCTACGGATATGCAAGAGCAGTCATACTCTTGGAACCCGCAGCCGTGGTGAAGGTGCCTGCAGCAGCCATGTTCAGCAACACCAAATACGCTACCTTAAAGTATGGGCTCGTCCAAACTTCCAGTTTCGCTCACATCTTAAGTTTCAGTGTGGGGAACTCTGGAGTCAGCACGAGCTACGTGACTGGTCAGGAAGCAGCTTGGGCATTTTCTATGGATCCAACTTGTTCAAAGTATGTAGCCAGGCCATACTATGCAGTTACCTACTTCGATGCTACAACAGGCCACGTGGTCTCATCTGGCATCTCAGCCGAGTACCCAAGTGAGTTGTGGTCAACGCATCCGACTACGGAGTACCTTAATCCAAACAGCCTTAACGAAGGGACATACATGAATTTCGGCGTAGACGAGGGATCAGCTATAGCATGGCAGTACACGGAAACAGGGAGCTGCACTTGGCGCGAAAGTGCTGGAGTACCATTTGCCGTAAGTTATGGAGCTTTCGGCCTAAGCATAAATCTTGATGTCACAGTGACGAATACCCAGGGCATCGTTAACTATGTTTCTTTTGACGTACATGTCCCACTGGGAGACGGCTTCATCAGGTTCAGGGCATACACTAACGGTGCCTTCGTTGACCCCAAGGTGCGCCCTCAGATGGGAGCAGGCGGTATGGAGCTTCATGTCTGGAACTTGAATGGGACAGGTTGACCTTTGAAGCGAATTCTGCTATTCTCCATCCTTTTTCTCATCTTGGTTGTCGGTTTGTTTTACTACGTGTTACCCAAGGTTCTTTATCGTCCGAGGCGCGACACGATACCTTCGAGCGCTCATGTCGTTCCTTGGATGCGACCGAACCCGTCCGTTGACGCGCTCGCACAAATACTCCCATGGGAGCGACCTTGGGATCTTGACGCCGCCATGTCTGGCGCCTGGAAAATAACCACTACCTTCAGGATAGCTGTGCCTAGTGGAACCCGCGTGATACCGAGCACGGTGTATTTGGGTCATGATGCTGAGTACTTGTATGTAGGCGGCAGGTTTTCAGGAATGGGCACAAATCCAAACAGTAACGCTGCAGAAGAATACATGAACTTTTTCTACATTTTGTTTGATGTAGCTGGCGATGGTGTGCTTAGTTTCCCGGAAAGTGGTTCTGACTTGGGAGTTATTGTGCCTGTCAAGACGGAACCGCAGGATGCAGGCTGGCACACAAGGCTCGCTTTGGGGTACGAAGATAATGTGTGGCAAGACGATATGTCTATGTATCGCCCGGCTGAAACGAAAGGAGGATGGAACTTTGCTGAGAACATTGGAATGCACATCTACACTGTGGGAAACGCGGCTGCCGAATATGACAACTCAACTGGAACCCTCGTGATCCTCTTCTCCAGACATCTTTCGCGACCCGGCTACTACACCACTAACGCACTTCAGATGAAGCCAGAAGAGTGTTGGGTCATGGGCTTCCTACTTGAGCTAGGCTTCTCCAACTTGGCAGGACCCACCGGAGATCCATACGCTGACTACGTGGACGGTTGGCCACAAAAGGGATACCCTTACCTGTCCAACAACGCAAGCTGGTGGCCCAAACTCGCCATAGACTTGTCTAACCCCCCGCCCCCATTTCAGCAACAGCCTGGTCAAGTGGTATAGAACTCCATGTCTGGAGGAAGACTTGGGTGTAGCTGATGGCAATAAAGCGAATACTTCTATTCTCTCTATTTTTCTCTATTTTGGCCGGCAGTCTGCTCTATTACGTTCTTCCAAGGCTTCTTTATCATCCAAGAAGAGACTTGATACCTTCTGGGGCTTACGTTATTCCTTGGATGAGGCCGAATCCCTCAATTCAAGCGCTCAGAACAATGATGAGCCCTTGGAATGTTGACGGCGTCATGACAGGAGCTTTACGACTAGATGTGACCTTCAGGATAGCTACGCACGGCGAGACGCGCGTTGTGCCAAGCACGCTTTACTTAGGCCACGATCGGGATTACTTGTACATCGGCGAAGTTCAGTGGAATGTTTGCAAATCCCGCTGATGAACCCCCTCTCACATTACCCAATTTCTTAGACATTCTTTTCGACGTGGCAAATGATGGCAAACTCTCTTTCCCAGAGAGCGGTTCCAGACTTTCAGTGTTAGTCTACAATGATTCATGGAGAACTGGCGGATGGCATCATGATCTCTTATGGACAGACTATTCCAAGCAACTCTACCGAGCGATTTGGATTTTTGGCGACAACTTCTATTGGCCCTATGGTGTACCCGCCATGGCTTTTGGGAGCGGAGATGCTGTGTATGACAACTCCACAGGAACGCTTTCGATCGTTTACTCTCGGTGCCTTCGGCTTTCTGAAATCGCCCAAATCAATGCGCTTCAGATAAGATCAGAAGAATGCTGGGTCATGGGTTTCCTGTTCGAGTTAGGTTACGCTACGAGGTATGGAGAGTTTTCAGACTTCGTTGATGGATGGCCCCAGAAGACCTACCCATATCTCTCCAACAACTCTTCTTGGTGGCCTAAAATGGCAATAGACTTGTCCAATCCGCCACAGTCGTTCCAACAACAGTCTGGCTAAGAAGTGTGAACGCAGTCCAGAATATGCAATTGGCGACTTCAACTGTTACCTTGAGAACAGGTTCCGCTGTCTCCTTCTCTAATCAGCAGAACCAGAAAAGCAACCTCGAAACGCCAACAAGTCTACAGTGAAATTGGATCCAGCACTTGCTGGGCTTGCTACTCGTAGCGCAGAGCTTCAACAGGATTCAGTCTTGACGCCTTCCTAGCAGGATATAAGCCGAAGACTATGCATACAACAATGGCAAATGCAAACGCCGCTATTGTCCATTCAGGCGTGAATATCGGCTCAATCGTCAAAGGCTTCCTGCCAGGCGCCGAAAACAACGTGTTCTGCCCTTGCTGCGGCTGCACGAGGCCTGACACCACGTAAGCCAACGCATACGAAAGCCCGTACCCGGCAAACATGCCGATCACGCCGCCTATCACTCCGATCAATACTGCTTCTGAAAGGAACATGGTGAGAACAGTGCGGCTCTTGGCCCCGATGGCTTTCAGAATGCCGACCTCACGTGTCCTTTCCATCACTGAAACCGTCATTATGTTCATTATCCCAATTCCCGCAACGAGAAGCGAGATTGAAGCCACAGCCATGAGGAAAATCTGGATCAGGCTCAGAATGTTGTCAACCTGATGCATAAAAGTTGAAGGAACAAGAATGCTTATAGTGTAAGGGTCAAACTGGTTTTCGATGCCTTTTGCGACCTGTTCCGAAGCTTTCGGATCAGCGACCTGAACGAGAATGAACTGATAGTATTTGTCGCGAAGGATGTCGATTGCAGTGTCAGTCGGTATGAACGCCCAATAGTCAAAGTTGGTTATTCCAGAAGTCCCGCCTTCCTGCAAAATGGCCGCAACTGTCAGCGTCCTGTTAACAGTAAATGTAGAGTCATGACCACCTTGACTTATGGTAAGGTTCATGGTCAAAGTGACGTTTTCTCCAATGTCCGCAACGGCAGTTCCATTGCTGGTTCCAGCCTTGTAGCCAAGAACAATCGTGTCGTTGTCTCCTTCTTTTGGAAAAGCTCCATCCGCTATGCGAAATCTTTCAGGAAGCATCTGCTGCATTTCAGTGAAATTCACCGCTCCGACTGTAAAAGCACCAATTCTCTCGCTGTCGTTTTTGAAGACTTTCGCAGCCGGCAACGTCACCATAGGCGTCACGAGGCTCACATTTTCCACGTTTCGAATCCTGTCAACATCCGCAGGCCTGAAAGGCTGCCCTAAGCCAGCGGTGATGCTTCCCGGGAAGATTATGAGGACGTTAAGCTCAAACCCTGCTTCCATCCTATTCTTGACTTCAAATCTGAGACCTTCACCTAGCGACGCCAACGCAATTATCGTCGTGATGCCAACAACCACACCCAGCGTTGTCAAAGTAGTCCGAAGTTTCCTCTGTTTGAGATTCTCAAAAGCCATGCCCAAGATTTTCTTAGCCCTCATCACTTACTCCTCCGAGCCGTCTTCGCGTCCTTTATTTCTTCTATCACCCCGTCCTTCAAGTAAATAGTCCGATCCGCCTCATCCGCAATCCTTGGATCATGGGTGACAACAATGAAAGTCTGACCTTTCTCCCGGTTCAAATTCTTCATCAACTGAACTATTTCCCAACCCGTCTTTGTATCCAAGTTTCCAGTAGGCTCGTCAGCCAAAATGATCTTCGGGTTACTAATCAAAGCTCGGGCAATCGCTACTCGCTGCTGCTCTCCACCACTTAACTCATAAGGCCTATGAGTTTCGCGCTCGTCCAAGCCCACAAACTTCAGCATCTCCCGAGCCCTGTTCGACGTTTCCTTCTCAGACACGCCAGCAATCGTTAAAGGCAACTCAACATTCTTCAAAGCCGTCAACCTCGGCAGCAAATTGAAGAACTGAAAAACAAAACCTATCTTAGTCAACCGAAGCTCAGCCAACTTGCCGTCACTCAGCTTCAGAATGTCAGTTCCGTCAATCAGGATTTCACCCTCATCCGGACGATCTAAACCCCCAAGCAAATGAAGCAAAGTTGACTTCCCGCTGCCTGAAGGCCCGAAAATCGTCAAAAACTCTTTTTCCTTGACGTCGAAGCTCACTCCGCCCAAGGCAGGGACAAGCACTTTGCCCATGCGGTAACTCTTCTTGACCGCTCGGACTTCAAGCATCTGAGCCATATGGAAACCCTCTAAGAACCATTTTGGTTTAGCTTAAAAGCTTTGCTTGCAACGGTTCTGTTAACTCTTCGGGACTTGAATGATGGAAGATTTTCCTGAATTACTAGCACATCTCAAAATGGAAGAATAAAGACTTGCTATGAAAAATGGGAAGGTTGTTGTTTCTTAGAGTTATGTCAGTCTACAGGACCACGAGTAATCTTTGTGTGTTCAGGTAGTATGTCGAATACTTTTGCTTCGATGTCACTTAGGGCTGGATGCTTCTTTAGCCCTGCCACGATTTCTCCTTTCAGGAACGCCTCTACTGAGGCATCATCTTTAAACAGGTAGATTCCACCTGCTGATTTTTCAGCCTCATTCACAAGCCAGATCTTCCACAGAAGTCCCTTGACATCGCCACCAGGACCAAATCTAGGGGCATCCTTCAGAAAGGCTTTCCCAAGCTCGGTAAATTGGGCACGGTTTGTCACCTTGAACTTAAAATTTACCTGTAGAATCTTCTTCATTTTTCTTTCTCCTTCAATATGTTGTTTACTGAGAAGTTGTATTTAGCATTTCCCAATACCCCTAAGAGTTAACAGAACCCTTGCAACTGGTTCAGTTTCCTACACGACGAGCGGAAAGATGAAGGATGGCGCCACAAAGAACAGAATGTAGTAGGGCAAGAGGCCGATGACAGCGATTGAAAAGCTCTTACCAACGGGGACGTTGAGAATCGTGCGGACACCTATCAAGGCAAGCATTAACGACCATATTGGCAGAAGCAGAATCACATAATATTCGATCGTAAGCACGTTTTGCAGATCAGAAATCGGCGTAGTCGTGTCAATGTACGTGTAAAGCTGAGGAATGGCCAAAAACAAAATCATGAAAATCAATTTCATAATTACGAAGACGACCATTGCGTAGCCCATTATTATGAGGAATGTCTTCAGATCCGCCTTGGCGCCGAATGCTCTACCACCCAAGAACAACGCGAAACCGAAAACCATCCAGCAGAAAGAGAAACCAATGACGGCGTCAAAGGCAAAATATGGCGCCTTGATGTACATCGAATTTACCAAAGCTTCGAAGCGGTTAGATTGGAAAAATACGCGGTCCAGAAGCACTATCAGATTTGATCTTGCCGTTTCTGGCCAAGTCAAGTCAAGCTTCATTCCGGTAATATTTGTCCAAGTTGCCTGCGAGCTGTTGCTTGACCATCCCTGTGCGCCAGTTCCAACTGGGAAAGTGAGTTTTTCCCATGTTCCGTTTTCAATCTGACGGACAGATGAGGTCAGATCGCGGTAGAAATAGTCATCCGTAGTTGTTGAGAATAGGTAGAGACTAACATTCTGAGGCGGTGTTGCCGACACTTGAATCCATTTGATTGCGAGAGTGAAATTCTCGTATCCGTTGGAACCTGTAACATCCAAAGAACCGAAATTGAGTTGCTCCATCCATATTTCCACCTCATTAGTCGCGTTGAATTGTATGCTGTTGTATCCGAAGAGAACGTCATGGTTGGTGCTCGCCACGTTGCCGTTGGAAGCCCAAAGCGTGAAATTATCTGTCCACTGATCAGGGTTATAGTAGTCTGAACTGCTCGGAAAAGTCACTTCGTTACTGAACTTCGAAGCTTCTACATACCTATAACCCAGCGTCACCACGACAAACAGAACAATTATGAGCATCGCGCCAAGAAACCGCGGCTTCTCCGCTATCTTCTTGAACGCCTTGTGCGGTGCATACAGAAGTTCTAATATCTCAGATCCGAGCAATCGTTCGCACTCCGCTCATAGATTCGTTGATGATTTATTAATGGTTTTCTACATTCCAAGCTTG
>Ga0315268_10001526_pt1 | contig 26651 bp, 30 predicted proteins | sample C1_top_MG_FD_204535 | JGI IMG/M metagenome (GOLD analysis project Ga0315268, IMG submission 204535) | Sediment microbial communities from Yellowstone Lake, YNP, Wyoming, USA - C1_top | ecosystem: Environmental > Aquatic > Freshwater > Lake > Sediment | place: USA: Wyoming | collected 2017-08-01
TCTCGATCGCGGCGGTAATTGGAAAACCTATTCTCTTCGCCACCGTCGGTCAGAATTATGAGGATTTGGTCTCCTTTGACCCCGAGCAGATGGTAGAAAAGATGCTCGGATAAGCCGGGTCCGACACTCCATGACAGTTCTCATCATAGCGTCCAAACTTGATCCCGCGGCCCAGAACATAGCGCGCGAGCTGACCCGATCCCACGGATTCAGAGCAGATCCAAGTTCGACCAGTGATCTGTTACGCTCTGGAGAAGCGCTTCTAAAGTATGTTGAAACGGACAGTATCCACACTGATTCGCTGGGAATCAACACCCATGTTGATGCAGTGATCTTTGCTTCTCGCCACAAGAGCGAGACTAACGAACCCACACTGACCGTCCACTGGACGGGGAACACCACATCAGGCGCGGATTTTGGGGGGAAGCCCAAGAGCCTTTCATATGCTGATCCTCCGAGGCTGCGCGCGGCTTTGCTTGCGTTGGATGAAGCTCGCGAGTCTAGCAGACTGAACTACACGGTGACTATGGAAGCCACACATCACGGACCCACCGAACTCGGGCTCCCTACTCTCTTTGTTGAGATAGGAAGCACCCAGAAGGAGTGGAACGACCCGGCAGCTGCTATCTGCGTATCTGAAGCAATATGGAAAGCCGCGACGAACCCAGTCGAAGGAAGGAACGCTGTGGGATTCGGAGGAGGGCACTACTGTAGCAAGCAAACCAGCGCAATCAGGAACGATGGTTTCGCCTTCGGCCATGTCTTCTCGAAGTATTTCTTCGAAGAATACGACGAGGCGATGGTGAGGATGGCCTTCGAGCGAAGCAGCGGAAACTGCCGAGACGCAGTGATCGACTGGAAGGGAATAAGAGGATCGCAACGCTCGAAACTTCTGGAAACGCTAAAGAAAATGGGCATAGAAATCGTCCGAGTTTAGTTCAAAGGTTAAAATAGTTCGATTTCAATCAGGCACCGATCGCATCAAGCTAAGTCAAACAACCCAGAAGGATACGAAAATTGACGCCACGCGAATTTCTGGAATCAGCTAGGCGATTGCTTCTCGTTACCACGAAGCCGTCAAGAGAAGAGGTTTCGTTGATGGTGAAGATTTGCTTCCTCGGGATCGCCATCGTGGGCTCTCTGGGATTCATCATCCGAGTACTATTCCTATTCCTGAACCTTCTTCCCCAAACACAGACTGGGACTCAAACTGGAGCCACGACTTGATGAGCGAGGAACGGAAGACACTCATATACGCAGTCCGCACAACCAGCGGCCAAGAGCGAACTGTGGTAGACCTCATCTCCTCACGAGTTGCGTTGAAGAAACTGCCGATAGTCAGCCTGCTCGCGCCTGATGTGGTGAAGGGTTACATTTTCGTAGAGTCGGCTGGACCTCACTATGTTGATGACCTGATCGCGGGAGTGCGCCATGCCAGAGCACGCACGAAGGGCGTAATTTCGCCGGAGGCAATCGAACGGTTCATCGTGACCAAGCCCGTTATAGAGGACTTGAAATCTGGCGATTCCGTCGAAGTGATAAGCGGCCCGTTTAGAGGTCTCAAGGCGCGTATCACCAACGTCGATAAGCTCAAGGAAGAGGTAACGATAGAACTGCTCGAAGAAGGATTCGCCACACTACCCATCACCGTTCACGCGGACTACGTTAAACTGGTAAGCAGAGGGAGTCAGGCGGAAGTTGGGCGAGAAGAAGCAAGTTGAAGCTTTGCTGAACGGCGGTGAAGCCAACGCGGGCCCACCGCTCGGTCCCGCATTAGGCCCTCTCGGCGTAAATGTTCTTCAGATCGTCAACCGGATCAATGAAATGACAAAAGCCTACGCGGGCATGAAAGTTCCTGTGCGAGTGGTAGTTGATGTCGAGACAAAGGAATTCGAAGTTGAGATCGGCACCCCGACCACATCCGCCCTCATCGTGAAGGAGCTTGGGATAGCAAAGGGTTCGGGCAATCCGAAAGCTGAGAAGGTTGGCAACCTAACTATGCAGCAAGTTGCGAAGATCGCCAGCATGAAGATGCCAAGCAGCTACGCTAAGTTCACGAAGACGGCTGCCAAAGAGGTCATGGGCACATGCGTGAGCCTGGGAATTACGATTGAAGGCAGAGACCCACGCGAACTCCAGAAGGAACTCGAGCAAGGGAAATGGGATCAAGTATTCCAACAGGCGAGCTGACGGCACAACTCTCTAGAGCATCAACGCCCTGCTTATCTGCATCAGCTCTGCGCCGCGCGTAAGTGGACCCACGACGGCACCTTTACTGTTCGCTAGAATTCCCGATCTTACGAATGGCACTCCACCATTTGTTGTGCCTAGCACTGATTCCACATGCAGCGCAGCTGCAACGACCGATTGTTCCTCGCTTAGAGCGTTCGGGCTGATCAGAGCGCCTTTGTTGGTCGCTATTCCAAGCGAACCTACGAAGGGTAGACCTCCAATTTTCGCTGGGACAGGTTTCACTTTGAGTTGATCAGACGCTTCGTCTAGTATCTGCTTTGGAGCATCAGGATGGACGACGGCTCCGAGGTCGTTCGTCAAGATCACGTTTCCCAGAGCCGTCCAGCGGGATTCAACTGTTGTGACCTGAGTGAGCGCTTGAATCCTGTCGCGTTCATAGTCGCGAATTGTGTGTGGCACTAGTATCCCGTTTGAGTTGCCGGTCACCAACGCACCCACTAAGGTGGACCCGCCAATGGTGGTGCTGCAGACTCGCACATCCAAGGTTTGGGCGAGTTGGTTCATCTTGCGGGTCGTGAGGCCGGGTGGAACGATCACCACAGTTTCGTTTGTGAAGCAGTAGACTCCGATATTCGGGCTGCCGAAGACGTCGGCTTGGATGATAGCCATCCCTTGGCTCACATCAGACGTCAACCAAGCAATGGCGGTCAAGCTTTGGCTGGGTAGACGATTACTTTTCCTTCTTTGTCTTTCACTGCGCGCACAGTGATCTTTCTCGGTGGCTTGTTGATTCCGCGACTCCAAAGGGCTGAATTAATCTCGTCACTCATAGCGACCTCTTCAGCCTTCATGTGGCGGGAAACAAAATCACGAACGTCCCTGACGACCCTTGGGGCTCTACGTCCCCGTGGCGTGACAACCCAAGCATGCCGCAACGAGATGGTGTAGACCTTCTCCTCCACGACCTCGATCTCTTCCTCAGGCGCCTCGCCCTCTTCAGCCTCCGTTTCAATCTCTTCCGCTTTCTCTTCGACTGGCTCAGTCATGGGTTCGACGACTGTCTCTTCTGAGGCAGATTCGTCACGGGGAGTGGCCGGCTCTTCCTCCGTGATCGGCTCGGAATTGGGTGTGGTTTCCTCTTTTCTTTCAGGTTCACTCATTTATCGCAACCTCCGACTAGGCCTTTAGTTTCGTTCTCCTCCAATGTCGCTTCTTAGGATGAGTCCTTGTGTGACCCCTAGTTTTCGCCATGACCCATGTGGGGACAGGCTTTCGCGTCTTCAGCGCTCGTGCGAGTCTGTGCTTTTTTCCAGCTGGTTTGTTCCTAGCCATGGCTTGTTTACGCTCTCCTTATGCGAATTTCCTTTCGTTGTGATTGCAGCTTTGCCAATGCATCTTTCAACTGATCATCTGATATCGGAAGTCTAATTCTTCCAGATTGTGCCAGCTGGATCAGTTGCATCTCTATCTGCTCGGCGAATTCCGGTTTCACCATTCGAATATTCGTCAATCTTTGCCTCGCCTCTGGGGTCAGTATCTGTTTGAGCACAGCCTGCTTCTGAGCGTCAATTTGCCTGCGAGTCTCTGCCTGTCTCTGCTCCTCTATAGCCGCTCGTTGAAGATCCGAGTATCTCCTTCGCCTTATCGCTTCAAGCTCTTCGTCGGTATACCCGTCATCCTCACTCATTTCTCACTGGCCTTCCGCCTTCTTGGCACTCTTCAGAATGTCCGCGGCCATTCGATTGAGAAGGCTGACTCCTTCAGGCGTTAGCTTCCTGCCTTTCTTCGGTTCGACGGCAATGAATCCGGCTTTCTGAAGCTGCTGCAGCGGTTCCCTAATGGCGGAGCCGCCTGCAACTCTCGAGTGCTCAATGTGTGTTCCACTGCGCAAGCGGCCGCCGAACTCGACTCTCAAACGAGAAATTCCCACGGGACCGTGTAAGTACATTTTGCGAAGCAGTGATGCGCAGCGAGCGTACCACCAATCGGGATTCTGAGGGGGACGCTCCTTGTGCGACCCGGTCTTGGCGGTCAGCGCCCAGTTTGGCGGTGCCACTTCACCCACACTCTCCTTCAGATACCTCGACAGTCTGTCGATTAGGACATCTGAAGGAACATCTAGTGGTGTTGGCATTTGAATTTCCGTCCGTTGGCGGAGTCTTCACGTTAGAATCGGTGAGCGTAATATAAACCTAGTTTGGGGCTACTCACGCCATTTTATGACTTCTCTGGATTTTTCGCTCGTTCTTTCTTCTTGTAGAGCGTGAAGGTGTGTCCCATCACGTCTACAAGCGTTGAGTTGGTGGATTCGGCAATTCTCCCAGCTATAGCAATGGTATTGATGTCTCTGAGTGCGGACTTGTGGACTTTGAGTTTCACCAATTCGCGCGTCTTGAGTTGCGATGTAACCTGTTTCAGGAGTTGGTCTGTGGTGCCCTGTTTTCCTATCCAAATGGTCGCGTTCATGTCTCGTCGTGACCTGGATTGGAGTCTTCTTAGCTGCTCTTTCTTGAATGTCGCTCCCTCACGGTTGGATAGCGTTTCTTTGCTCCACACTCTAGGCAGGTAATTAACACGGTCGTTCCGAACTCTGGTCTGGTTCGGATTCGGCAGTTGACGCCGGGGACCAAAAAGCTGCCGCATTTCTTGCACATCGCTGCCTTCTGTTCCTGAGTAAGTCGAACTCCTGCTTTCATCCCGATTCGGCGAGCCAGCTGCACGTACCGTTTGGAGAGAGACCGGTCAACTGGAAACGTCTTTCTTGCCATGTCGAATAGGATTTGGATCCTTTCGCGCGCAATCTCCCTGACGTTTCCGGTCCTTCTCCGAGCCAAAGACCAAATCGTCTATCGTCTGGCTCCAGCCCTTGTAACCTTTTTGTGGAGATCGGACAAGGAACGTCCAGGGTGGGAAGAGTAGTTGGCGTTGACCTTGGTGCTGGCGGAGTCCGCGCTCCAGACGGTGCCCGTAGAGATCCAATCTCATCCGCAAATCGTGCGATACGCGAAGCGCAGAGAGAAAGCGCCGAGCGAGGTTTTGCTGGACCGAGCGTTCCACCACGCAGCTATGAATCGTCTGGCCCGGCTTCGCAGAGACTTCCCCGTTGAGAGGATGGGTCGACCGGACATCGTCCACAACGTACTGTTGCAAGTTCTCGAAACACCGCTGAATTGGGAGGGCCACCTTCGGACATTCGTTCACACTCAAGAGGACCACGTAATCTCGATCGACCCGAAGGTCCGATTGCCACGGAACTACACTCGATTCGTAGGATTGGTCGAGCAGCTCTTCGCGGAGGACAGAGTTCCAAGAAGCGGGCACGCTTTGCTCAGCCTACGAAAGATGTCATTGCCTGAGCTTGTGGCTCACGTCAAGTCCTTTCATGTCATAGCTTTCAGCACCCTTGGAAAACCGAAGCTGCTTCGTCAGGTAAGCGACTATGCGCGTACGCTCAAGAATCCGGTTGCTCTCGTCGGTGGATTTCCCAGAGGGCACTTCACTGCCGGAACCCGCAGAGTAGTATCCGAGACATTCAAGATAGATCACCAGTCCCTAGATGCTTCGGTTGTCGCGGGACGTTTTGTTTATGACTTCGAATGGTCAATAGGCCTCGCCAAAATGAGGCTCAAACATCCCGCACAGGTGAAGAAGACATGAGTGAGGACACTGAACTCGAACGACTGAAGCGTCAGCGTCTGGCGAAGATGCAGAAGATGCTCTCGACAAAGCAGCAAGAAGCTCAGACGCCGAACAACAAGGTAGAGCCGCGAACTGTGTTGCAGAGAGTGTTCGTGGGACGCGCGTGGGAAGTGTACCACGCAGCCATGCAGCAGTATCCCGCCATTGCTCCGCAGATCTTCAGTGAGCTGGTTCGCTTGGTGCAGAGCGGTGAGGTTCGCGGCCAGATTACGGGGGAACAGCTCTACGCTTTGCTCAGGCAGATCGGTCTGGATGTGCGCCTTGAAACGAAGATTCAGGTACTTGAGCACGGCGAGCTGAAGTCGATCGCGGACAAATTCAGGGGAGACTAGGGCAAGGCACCCTTCGGCAGGCTTTCAGTCTCGTGTGGTTGCCCGTCACCTGGATCCACGAATAACCTTCCGCATTTCTCGCACCGCCAAGCCTCGTAGTCCTTCAGGTGTCCTGGCGCGGCGCTTTCAATCCTAACATCGAGGATGTATCTGCCAACGAAATCCATTGGCAGAGTGCAGTTAGGGCATTTGATCGTTCCTCACCAAGCCTTCCGAGCGGCTCCGCTCACATCGCCGTTATGCCTTGCCTATCTTTGATGTACGGAATCCACCCGTGGCGGGCGATCGTTGTGGCCTTCATTCTGCTGACTCGAAAGAAGTGCTGGAGCATTCCGTCAGGTGTTTCGCTTGTGCGCAGTTCGATTGCGCAGTCGTTCCCCAGCCTGTCCACGAGATTCATAACGTCCTCAGGCAGGTTCTGTTGATACACCACAGCGAGCGCTATGCCGCCTCGCTCCTTCTGAAGTTTGGAGACGGTCCCTGCCCAATCAATGAACTGTTGTTTCTGAAGTTTTCTAAGTAGAAGGTCGATGTCGTCATAGATGGCGAAATCGTAGTTCCCTCTGCTAGTCAGATTGGTGAGCTTGGTCACCGAGATGAGTCGGCCTTCAACCTCTCTCACGCTTCCCGCCAGCTCTTTGTCCTCTTGTTCCTTTCGAGTTAGCTCGGCCAGTGCGATGTAGTCTGTGACATTGAGGCTGCCTTTTTCGACGTAGAGCCTTGCATCCCATCCGTTTGCTGCCATCTCATCCAGCAGTTCCCTCTCTGTAGCATATTTCGTGTGAAAATATGCGCAGCGCAAGCCGCGTTTCAGATTGTTCCAGAGGATCTGCTGGCCGAATGCTCCGCCGGGGCTCCTTTTGTCGGCGATGATTACGCCAGATGTTGCTTTCGGTATTCCTCCCTCAATTAGCCTATCCAAGCCCTCGATCCCGGTGGGAACTCGCTCCAAGTGCCTCAACTCCTTTTTACTGCGCTTTCCAAGCTCACACTTAGATTATCGTCTATCCGGAGCAAGTACTTTGAAGTGTCAACGGCTCCGCCTCTGAAACTTCTGGCACGCAAGACGCTCTCCAATCTGCCCTCAATCTCCTCGGTTCTTACTTCAAAGATACCGTCTGCGCTGGTCATCACGGAGTTGTACAGTGCGTCTGAATGTATTCCGCGGACAAATCCGTCGATAACAATCCTTCCAGTCGTGACAAGTCTTGAAATCCATGTGCGATAGAACCTGAGGAAGGTCTTCTCCTCGGAGGCCTCCGCGACTTCCGAGACGTTCTCAAACACCCTGACGCTGCCCGGCGACCACTGTTCCAGGGACTTGCTTGACATGATGCTCAGGTCGGCGACGTTGAGCGATTCGAAGTGGTACTTCTCCGCAGATGGGTGGCCGGTTTTCAGCGTGAACGCGTCCGACAAGACTAGGCGTTCATCGTCTTCGTACGACGTCGTGTCGAGGCCGCACTTTCGGAAGTCGCCTCGCACATCGGATAGTGTGCGAGATGTCACCACGTAGAGAACATGCGTTCCCTTTAGGAGCAGGTCTGCGACCATGTTCAGCGTGAGCACGGGCCATTGCGAGTCGGGGTCGAAGAGGAATAGCAGAACCTTTCCGGATTTCAGCGGGCGGCGCAGTAGCTGGCCGACTATCGGCATTTCTACTTCCACGGCGCCCAGTTCCGCGTTCAAGTCGCTTGGTTACCTTTCGTTGATTTTCGGAGAGGAATGTCGGAGTTTAGAGGTCTCGAAATCTATGTAATCCTTCCGGTGATGCCGATCTTGCGTATTCGCTTCAGGGAACTGGTGCCAAGAAAAAGTGGAGGAGAGAGGAGGGGCCGAGGCGGGGTGACTAGACTTGAGTCGAATTCGTGGTTGTGAAAACGGTTGTGGTCGTGTTCGCGACCGTGCTTGTGGTGGTTTGGGTTATCGTTGTGTTGGCGACTGTTATGGTCGCAGTCTGGGTGATGGTGGAGTTTGCAACGGTGGTCGTTACTGTCTCTGTGATTGTTGAATTGCTGGATTGAGTCACTGTGACTGTGACATTCTGTGGCTCGGTCACGGTCTGCGTCACGGTCTGGTTGTTGGATAGGGTGGTAGTTGTTCCGTTGATCACGGTCACTGTTTCGGTGACTGTTGTCGTTGTGCCGTGTTCGTCGTCGTCATCGTTGTCACTGTGACTGGACTGGCTTGATGTGGAGCTGAAGGGATTCATGCTGGCTTGGCCGGATAGTGAGAGGAAGCAAAGTGAGGATAGTTTGCTCTCGTGGGAATCGAATACGAGGTTGTTGCCGTTCATTTGACCGTGAAGTTTGAGTTCGTAGTGGTGACCATTCCCGTTGGTGTTTCCGTTGATTTCAATTGTGCCTTTCTTGTTTGCTTCTCCATTGCCGTTCGAGACGGGGTAGCCTGCGGATCCGATTTGGAGGCTACCTGTGAGTCCGTTGATTTTGAGTTTGTTTCCGTCGCCGCGAAATGATCCTGTTAGGTTGAGTGAGGCTGGTCCGCAGCTGGATTTCTTATCGATGGGGTTGGCTTGGCCGGTGGCGGTGATGTTGATTGTTCCTGTTTGCTTTTGATTGTCGGCGCGTGTGATGTTTGGAGCGATGGCGGCGAGGGAGACTGCGAATAGGAGTATTGCTAGCGTGAACCGTCGTAGTCTTCTTCGGGTCATGGTTTGTCCCGAGACTGGTTTGGAATGGGGGCGAGTATATCAGTGTTCGTATTTTGGTACGTCACCGTGCCATCCTGTCTACGCGTCGAACATCCAGAGCCTCAACCGGAATGGAGATTCTACCTAGTGAGAACCTTATCTTGAACTAGAACCGACCAATCACGTGCCGTGAGGTTTCATTGGATTACTGGCGCGATCTTGAGACTGGACCGAATCCTCCCGAGATCGTGTACGCAGTTATCGAAAGCCCGAAGGGCACAGAGAACAAGTACGAATATGACGTAAAGAAACAGGCGATTATTCTCGATCGCGTTCTGTACTCAGCCGTGCACTTTCCAGGAGACTACGGTTTTCTGCCTCGGACACTTGACGAGGACGGGGACCCGCTGGACATCCTTGTTCTCGTCACTACGCCCACTTTTCCCGGGTGCATAGTGAAGGCCCGCCCGGTCGGGCTTCTGCGGATGATGGATGGGGAGAAGCGGGATGACAAGATCTTGGCTGTCCCAGCCGGGGACCCTCGGCATGAGGAATACCATGACCTTGGCGATCTGCCGCAGCATATTCTGAAGGAGATCGCGTACCTGTTCGAGACTTACAAGGTGTTGGAAGGGAAAAGTGTGAAGGTTCTTGGATGGGAAGGGTTGACGGCGGCGAGTTCAGTGATCACGGAATGTCAGGGACTGTTTGCTCGGAAGAAACCCTGACGATCAGCAGTCAAAGGCGAGGATCCTGTGTTGTCTCACTTAGGTTTGTAGGCGGGGGTGAAGATGGCGTGGGTGGGGTAGATCTCTACCTGAGGTTCCCCTTGCATCCCTATCTGCTTCACGCCTGGCATTAGCCTCTTCTTGACGAAGTCGTTGAAGTTATCGGCGGTATCCCAGATATCTGTGACGCGCATACCGTTTCCATCGAACGCTGCCACATGGAAATGGAGCCCTTTGGGTGGGTTTCCTTCCCAGTTGACTGGTTTCCTTAGCGCCTCATATTGTTCGCGGGTGACTCCTTTCCAATTCATGATCATGACCATAGGCATAATTGATCGGCTCCACAATCACGGCAGGTAGTATATATGCGTGTGCGCCGTGGGGTCGGGACTCTTGTTGATGGGTTTTCAGCGCATACTCAATAGGCCGCCGTCTAGGCGTTTGAAGCTCTGTGGAGGGACTCAGCAGCGGGTAAGATTGACGAGTTGACGGTTGACGCCGTCACGTGGGTAAACGTCAAAGCTCCCACGAAGAAGGACATTCGAACTCTAGGCGAACGATTCCACCTCAGTCAGCTAGAGTTGGATGATTGCATATCGAAGAAGCAGTTGCAGAAGATTGAGCATCACGAGGACCACCTGTTCGCCATACTGCACTTTCCCACAAGCTCCGAGAAGAGCCACCTCGTCTCGTCGACCCAGATCGCAATCTTTCTGGGCGAAAGTTATCTCGTGACAGTTCACGAGGGCGTATCCCGAGCCATTGACGAAGTCTTCGAGTCTGCAAGGAGCGAAGCGGGCGCGAAGGGTGGTGCGGGGTTCCTGCTTTACCGCGTCTTGGATCGGCTGGTTGACGAGATCTTTCCGTTGATGGAGGTGATCTTGAAGGAGCTTGAGGATGTGGAGGAGCAGGTGTTCGATGAGAAGATTGAAGTTGTCCGCGAACTTACCACGCTTAGGCGCAACATCGCCTCGCTAAGACGGACGGTTTCACCACTCCGAAGGATCATCTCAGGCTTGTATGATGAGGTTCAGATGCGCACGCCCGAGCTTGCTGCGAACTTCCGTGACGTGAACGACCATATTGAGAAGGCGTTTGCGGTTTTGGAGGAGGCGAGGGAGACGGTTGAGATCTTCAAGGACACGGATTTTACGGTGAGCACTGAGCGGAGCAACAAGATTCTTGCAGTTCTGACAATCATGTTCACGCTCTCTATTCCTGGGACTTTGATTGGTACGTTCTACGGGATGAACATCCTCCTGCCAGGCGGAACCGCCACCGGGCCTTGGACGTTCCTAGGGCCGTACACGACGTTCGCATTGCTAATGGCCCTCTCCCTATCACCCGCCCTGATCATGCTATGGTACTTCCACCGACTAGGCTGGGTGTAGAGGTCGCAGTGGTGGTCGTGGTAGTGGTTGTTGTGGTGGACGCGGAAATGGCGAGATCAGAGGCATACCTCGCAGACTCGACCGAGCATCGAACTATACCGCAGCCAGAAAGAAGTCACACTATTCCTCCCCATCAAGCAGACCGCTCAAGGTCGAGTAACCAATACCACACGGGACGGTCGCCTTCAGTACTAATGAGCCACGTTTGACCACTCCAAACTTAATGTCACCTGTCCCTTTGAGACTGAGTGCAAGAGTGATTCACATAGAGTTGCATCCTCGCGACCCTCCCGAACCCCAACGTCTTCTGAACTCATGGATCGACAAGTGCATCGCGATGCTTGAGCAAGGCCGAACAGTCAAACTAACAAAGCATGGCTCGGTTCTGGAAAACCATTAAGCACGCGAGCGGGAGGCGTTACGCGTTCTAGGCGGCAACTACTTGGCGTGCTTGAACAGATATGTCTCAGCCTTTCGTCTCGCGGCTCTGGTGAATTTGACATCCCCGATCAGTCTATCGAGCTCGAGTCAAACTGCTCGCTTAGGGGAATGACAATAATGCTATCGCCGTGAGGGAGGACCCACACGGGTTGACCTTTTCTCACGTTAACGTATTTCCTGACATCCGATGTCAAGGTGACTCGATAGCGGCAGTCAACTTCTACGAGACTCATGAGCTATTCACAAAGATATGAGATAGGCAAGTCGAAGGACTTGTGTGAGAAAAGCCTCTTTCTCGTGAGGAAACGGGTTGCGGTTGATTTCTACAGGCAAAGCCGCGCTGCTGCCATTTCCGCGCTGATCTTAAGTCCGAGCGGGAACAGAGTTCGACAAGTTGGCTAATGGGAGAGCGTTCGAGTCCTTTCCAGAAATCCGCTGAGTATTATGATGTGATTTACGACGCGGTGGGGAAGGACTATGGGAAGGAGGCTAGGCGGATTCATCAAATCATCCGTGAGCAGAAGGCGTCGAGCGGTAGGGCTTTGCTGGATGTTGCCTGTGGGACGGGGCGCCACATCGAATCCCTGAGGAAGTATTACTCGTGCGAGGGGCTGGACCAGCAGCCGAAACTCGTCGCGCTCGCTCGAAGACGCAACCCGAGGATCATGTTCCATAGCGGAAACATGTTAACGTTCAACCTGCGGAAGCAGTTTGACGCGATCACGTGCCTGTTCAGCGCCATCGGATACATGCGTAGCATTCGCGAGTTGAATCGGGCGATTTGCAATATGGCGCGTCACTTGAAGGCTGGTGGCGTGCTGATCGTTGAGCCATGGCTCCGCCCCGATCAGATTATCCCTGGCCACGTCGGGGCGGTGTTTGTGAATCAGCCGAAACTCAAACTGGCTAGAATGAACACCGTGAAAGTCAACGGGCAGCTTTCGGTGATCGAATTCCACTACCTCCTAGGCCTACCAGAAGGTGTGAAGCATTTCACCGAGCTAGACGAGTTCGGATTGTTCACACACAGGGAGTACCTAACCGCATTTCGCCGTGCCGGTTTGAAAGCGAAGTATGACCAGAAGGGTCTGATAGGACGCGGACTATACATTGGGGTTAAACCAGTCAGACCAAGCCCTGACGCTCCAGATTTCTAGAGGGCGCAGATTCCTAGACTCGAGCAGTGGAAGATTATGAGGAAGAATGCGAGCGCCATCAGCGCGATTAGGAATAGCGTGATCTCGTTGCGGGGAGTCAACCAGCGTGTTTCTCTCAGTCCGTAGTGGTAGATGAGTACGGATCTGATGCCGAGGATAACCGCACCTAACACTATGATAACGATGAGAATCGTCGATGTGGCAGCTTGGGTCATTCTCAACATTAACTCTTAGGAAAAGTCGGCGACTCACATCCTTGCTGGGATGGAATCCATCACTCTGATCCCCTTCACTCTCCTGAAACCACTGTCGTGCGTCAAAATAGGCGTTCTTGGTTGCCTTTGAATTGCTAGGTGTGGACACGCTCCATCAGGGTGGGCCCAATGAACATGCTGCAGACACCTGCATAGCAGGTGGAGCCATTTTGCTAGGATGCTAGGGGGATCTTCGTCCCGCCAAAACTCCGGTTATAAAGGGTTTGGAGGGGTGTCGACACCCTCGATTGGGTGGTGACACTTCCCACCCGCAGCTGAACGACGCGATCTTACGGATCGCACGCACAGTCCTCTACAACTGACTGACTACGAAGACCACCAAGCTATTCAGATCTCTTGGCAAAATGCTAATAGTTCTTCAGTCGCTTACTGGTCGGAGGTGTGTTGAATTGATCTTCATTACTCTCGCCAAGTTCAGAAAGAAGCCCATGAAGGAAGAAGTTGCGATGACGCCTCAGCGCATTGAGCAGTCGGGCGGAAAGGTCATTTCTGCTTACTGGACATTGGGCCGATACGACGCTATCCTGACTGTGGAAGCTCCAGACGAGAAGACCGTCCTGAAGACACTCTTGCAGTTCGGTGATCTCGTAGCTTCGGAAACTCTGGTTGCGATCCCACGCGACGAGGCGATAAAACTACTCTAGACGGCAACTCCGACGTATGCTGTGCCACTTTCCATTTTTCTATTTCATACTTTTCGCTGATTCGGGACACAATGCGATCTTTCGTCAAGCTGGCCTCTGGATGGTTGTTTGAGCTCGATCCCTACCCGACTGAGTGTTGAGCACACGTTTGGCTCGTCACATAACACCATTCGAGAAAGATGGCGACTCGTTCAACGTCTGTTTAGAGCATATGCCAGTTGATGTGACTGGTCCTGTTTTGGCCAATCTGAATACTGTTGTAGTAGGCTGAATTCCGATGTCGATAATTCATTTTTCGACAGCGAAAATTCATTCCAGATCTCCGTGACCAGAGTTGGTGAAGTCGTTTTGGGTTTCGCCGAATACTGTTGAACAACCCTGGCCAACTATTCAACGCTTCCAACCTCGCGAAAACCGCGACCACGTAGGTAGATCGATAAGACTGAGGCCCGAAGCGGACTGCACTGAATGTCCGCTTGCTGCTTCAACGGGAGCATTGCAGAAATCGGCAGTTATTCATATTTCCCTGGACGATCTTGCATGCGCGTGAGCGGAAATGCGCAAGGTCAAGAAACGCGAGCATCGCGTCCCGAGAGTTGTCTACCTAGTTGCGAATGGCGACATGCGTCTGTCCGCTAACCAGACTTGCGAAGCTGCGCAGGCAGCCATGGAGAAGAAGATTGGCGCAGCGCTGGAGGCGGAAGGAAGCAGCGTCAAGCGGGCGCATCAATACGATCCCGTGAAGAATCATGGGTTCATCGACAGCCAGAAGCTGGGAATTGAGGTCTTTCGTTCGATCCCGAATGATGCACCAGTAATTGTGGCGGAGGCTGTTTGGCAGTACAGCCACCACATACTTCCTGGTCTGCTTACACATCGCGGCCCGATACTCACGGTGGCAAATTGGAGCGGAGAATGGCCTGGGCTTGTCGGTCTGCTCAATCTCAACGCTTCGCTAACCAAAGCCGGTGTTGAGTACAGCACGATCTGGAGTGAGGATTTCACTGACGAATTCTTTCTCAACGGACTGAAAGGCTGGCTGAGGAAAGGACGCATCACGCACGATACGTCACACGCGAAATTGTACCGCGAGAAGGCCACGGACTGCACCAAGATTGGCGCTGAATTCGCCAGAGAATTCGCAAGCAGAAAATCGATAATGGGAGTCTTCGACGAAGGTTGCATGGGAATGTACAACGCGATCATTCCTGACGAGCTGCTGTGGGCCGCAGGAGTGTTCAAGGAACGCTTCAGTCAGTCTGCGCTCTACGCGAAGATGCTGACAGTAAGGGATGATGAGGCGAAGGCAGTTTTCGACTGGTTGCTTGGCAGGGGCGTTCATTTCAGGCTTGGTAGAGATGAGACCTCTGAGTTGACGGAGAACCAAGTGCTGCAACAATGCAAGATGTACATTGCGGCAGTTCGCCTCGCGGACGAGTTTGGTTGCGCTACGATTGGAATCCAATATCAACAGGGACTGAAGGACCTAGTTCCAGCGTCGGATCTCGTTGAAGGCCTGCTGAACAATGTGGAGCGTCCACCCGTGTTTGACGAAAGAACGGGCAGGGAATTGTTCGCGGGCGAGGCGTTGCCTCATTTCAACGAGGTGGACGAGTGCGCAGGGCTGGACGGGCTAGTGACCTATCGCCTCTGGCGGCGATTGGGCTTCCCGCCCGAGACGACGCTTCATGACTTGCGATGGGGCCGTCATTTCCGCGGAGACGGCATCGACGATTTTGTGTGGGTACTTGAGATTTCAGGAGCCGTCCCTCCCGCCCATCTCGTCGGCGGCTATCGTGATGTCGTCAGCGAACGCCAGCCACCGATGTACTTTCCGCTTGGAGGGGGCACGATCAAGGGGATCTGTAGACCCGGCCCTATTGTGTGGAGCCGTGTGTATGTTGAGGACGGTAAGTTGAAGTGCGATCTTGGCCTCGGCGAATCGGTCAAGCTCTCTGAAAGCGAGGACCAAGAACGCTGGAAGCTGACAACCTCCCAGTGGCCCATGATGCACGCGATCATAGAAGGGGTGACTCGCGATCAGATGATGGCACGCCACAAGTCGAACCACATACAGGTCGTGTATGCTCCGGATCGCGATGGCGCGCAGCGAGGATTGTTCGCAAAGGCTGCCGCGATGAAAAGGTTAGGCCTCGAAGTCTACTTGTGCGGAGAAGTCGGCAGACATAACTAAGTTGCCTAAGCTTCTTGGCGCAACTCTGATGGTCTGTGATAGTTGTGAAGCACATTCCTATCGTCGACATGCACGCTGATCTCCCCCATGAGGTAATGAAGCAGAGAGAGGGGAGAGCGCACCGCGTCCTTGAACATCGGTTTCTGGATCTCTTCAGAAAAGGATGGGTGAGCACCGTCATCTCTCCCATCTGGCTCCCATTTCAGTACAAACCCAATGGCCTGAAGCGGGGTTTGCAGATTGCCGAGGCATTCCTCGAAGACGTGAATGAGTGTAAGGCGTTCAGGCTGGTAACGAACTACAAGGAACTCGTGGCCGCTGAGAGGCAGAGGAAGATTGGCTTGATTCTCGGTTGCGAAGGCGGAGAGATCATAGAAGACGACGTGAACCTTCTCCACATATACTATCAACTCGGATTGCGCGTTTTTGGCTTCATGTGGAATCAACGCAACCTGCTCGCGGACGGTTGGGATCATGTTGACGATGACCAAGGATTGTCGGACTTTGGCAAGCGCGTAGTCGAGGAGCTCAACAGGATACGGGTCCTCATCGACCTTGCCCACATGGCTCCAAAGGGCTGGTGGGACGTAATCAACACTACAAAACAGCCGTTGATCGTATCACACACCTCTACCTGCGCCCGGCCGGATCCGTCGAGGCGGGCCATGACTGACGACCAGTTGAGGGCAGTGGCTGATAATGGCGGACTTGTCGGCATCATCGCCATTTACAGTGAGAGGGTCATTCGAAGTATACCTGACCTCAGTGCCTACTGTGACCACATCGAGCACATTGTCGAAGTGGCTGGCATCGAGCACGCGGCGCTGGGACCAGACTTCGGTTACTTCCTCGTCGGAGCACTCGCGGACGACGACTCGCAACCAGTGAAGAACCTTGAGGACCACTCTAAGCTCAAAGACATCCTCGTTGAATTGTCGCGCCGCGGCATGTCCGAGAAGGAAGTTCGTATGATCGCGAGAGACAACTTCGTGCGAGTATTCCGAAAAGTCGTTGGATGAAGCAAACCAGAAGTTGCTATAGATTCAGGACTCGGTAGGCCTGCGTCCACTGACCTCTTTGCAAGGAGAGTCCAGGCGAAGCCATCAACAGGTGAAACGACCTCCTCCACGACCTCACCGAAAACGCTACGAACAATCCAGACGATGTCTCCTCGTCTGAATGTATCTGCCGGAGCGAACTTCGGAGTGAAGACTCCGGGTTTTGTGACTTGGATGTATGTGCTGCCCTTGTCGAAGATTCTATGATCAGTGCGGGCGGGGAACGGTTGGCCTTCTAGGATTCGCTAGGAAGCAGAAGCGGACGATTCCTGACACTTTGTCAGGTTCAATTTCACGGAAGATTCGGCTTGAAGCGTCTATCCCCGCGTATTCGCAGCCGTGTACGCCCGCGGTAAGTGCGAACGCGGGCCCTGATCTCGATCCGTGAATAATTCCGACAGGCAGATCTATCGTTGAATTCGAGTGGGGAATTCTCAGACATCCCACCTTCTTCTCTCCCCTTTTGGCTTGCACATCTCCTATCGACGCGATTTCAGATGTCATTTTTCATCAAGACTCGTTCCTGCTCGTTGGGCTGTTCTATCACCAGCTCGTCCATTCTTCGACAGACTCATGCGGCAACGAGCGATCATTCGGAAGGCCTTCCAATGCTGATTTGCGAAATGAGAAACAAGACTTAAGCGCGGTCGCGCTTGCCCTGAGAAGAGCTGAGCGGAACATGAAGAATCTTCGAATAGTCGATCTTCACGCCGATTTTCCACATCAAGTGATCAAGAAGCGGCCGATTGGAGAACATCGTGTGTTGGAGCGGTATTTCCTGAGCCTTCTCAGAAAAGGCTCGGTTGGAACTGTGATTACTCCTGTCTGGTTGACGCCGGAATTCAAGCCGAATGGTCTGAAGCGCGGTCTGCAGATCACTGACGCATTTCTAGAGGATTTGAAGGAATCAAAGGCCTTCACGCTGGTAACGAACTACAAGGAGATGCTTGCCGCTGAGAGAAAGAAGAAGATTGGTCTGATCATGGGTTGTGAAGGTGGCGAGATCATAGAAGACGATGTTAATCTGTTGCGCGTGTACTATCGCCTCGGTTTGCGCGTCTTTGGCTTCATGTGGAATCAACGCAACCTGCTGGCTGATGGGTGGGATTACGCGAGTGATGATCGAGGGCTTTCTGATCTCGGCAAGCAGGTGGTGGAGGAGGTTGAGAAGATGGGAATACTCATTGACCTAGCGCACATGGCGCCGAAAGGGTGGTGGGGAGTGATGGACATGGCCAAGAAACCTCTAATCGTTTCGCACACATCTACACGAGGCCCACCAAACGCCTCCGACCGGGCCATGACAGACGACCAGCTCAGAGCTGTCGCGGACAATGGCGGAATCGTTGGAATAATAGCAGTGTACGCTGAGAAGATCATCAGAAGCATCCCGGACTTGAAGGCGTACTGTGATCATGTCGAGTACGTCGCGAAGGTAGCGGGACCGGAGCACATAGCCCTTGGACCTGATTTCGGGTACTGGTTCTTCGAGAACGGCGTTCCTGAAACCTTCGGGAACTGGACGGATTGGAAGATGACGAAAGGCCTTGAAGACCATTCGAAGCTGCCAGACGTTCTTCGCGAGCTATCTCGCCGAGGCATGTCAGACAAGGAGCTTCGGCTAATCGCCCGAGACAACTTCGTAAGAGTCTTCAAACAAGTGGTCGGCTAAATCGAAGTTCTAATCTGATCTCGAAACCGATCGCTTTCGATCCGCTCAGCGTTGGCGCTGGATGCTGCAGGCTAGGAGACTTCTGCTTCCGTGACGAAAGTATCAGCGAGGTGACATGAGGCTAGATGCCCTTTCGTTACCTCTAGTAGGTCGGGTTCGATCGTTTTGCATTTGTCTATGGCGTGTGGGCATCGAGTGTGGAAGCGGCAGCCGGTTGGCAGATTGATTGGACTTGGCATGCTGCCTCGAAGATTGCTTGTGGGAGTTTTTCGTGCCAATGGGTCGGGCACGGGAACGGCCTCAAGGAGCGCCATAGTGTAAGGGTGGGTTGGATGCTCGTACAACTCTGATGTTGCACAGTTCTCCGCTATCCGCCCCAAGTACATGACCGCGACGTGATCGCACATGTAGCGCACCACGCTCAGGTCGTGGGCGACGAAGATGTATGTTAGGCCAAACTCGGATTGCAAATCCTTTAGCAGGTTGAGTATTTGGGTGCGGACGCTCATGTCCAAGGCGGAGACTGGTTCATCCAGGATTACGATCTTGGGATGGAGGGTCAGGGCCCGAGCGATGGCGACTCTTTGTTGCTGACCTCCGCTCAGTTCGTGCGGATACCGCTCATACTGCTCAGCCGTAAGGCCGACAGCATCAAGCATCTTCCGAGCTGTTTCTTCCCTAGAATCGGTCGTTCCGCTTCTGTGAATGTCCAAGGGTTCCCGTATTATCTGGCCGATTGTCATCCTCGGGTCCAAGGACCCTGCTGGATCCTGAAAGACAGCTTGTATCTCCCGGTGGACTTGCTTGTATCTCGATTTCGCAAGTTTTCCGTGTACGTCGTCGCCCTCGAAGAACACGTGTCCAGATGTGGGCTTCAGAATGCCCAAGATGACCTTAGTTGCGGTGGTCTTTCCGCAGCCACTTTCACCGACGAGACCAAATGTCCCCCCGCGCTGCACTTCAAACGAAATGTTGTCGACGGCCTTGATCACTCTAGGAGCGTTTCGCGTCATTTCGGTGAGGGTCCGTTTAACTTTGAAATGTTTGGAGAGCTTTTCGACTTTCAATAGAGCTTCCATCATCGATCCGCCCCTATGTTCAGCTGAGCTCCGGGTGCCAGCACTTTGAGTACGCTCCCGCCTTCACGGCCAACGCGGGTGGTTCCTCTCTGGCGCATTTCTTGTCGGCAAGTGGGCACCGGGGATGGAACCTGCACCCAGTCGGTGGATTGATCAGGTCCGGTATGCTTCCCGGAATCGAGCTCAATCTCTTGACATCCCTGTCGGCTCGGGTTGTTGATTCTAGAAGGCCGCGAGTGTAGGGGTGGTTAGGGTGTGAAAAGACGTTCTGAACGGTGTCGAGCTGCATGCCGTGGCCAGCGTACATCACAAGGACCTCGTCACAGACTTGCGCGACGATTCCCAGGTCATGCGTGATCAGAATCACAGTCATGTTGTGCTTCTGTTGGAGATCCCTGAGTAGTGAAAGAATCTGGGCTTGAGTGATTACGTCCAAGGCGGTTGTCGGTTCGTCAGCTATGAGAAGATCTGGCTTGGTGGCGAGAGCCATCGCAATCATGATTCGTTGCCTCATTCCCCCACTGAACCGGTGAGGATACTCCTGCGCTCGCTTTTCGGCTTCGGGTATCCCTGTGGCCGTCATTAGTTCGATCGCTCTCTTCTCGGCTTCCCGTTGTGGCATCTTCTCATGTATTGTCAGTGCCTCGCCGATTTGGAACCCGACTTTGAGCACTGGGTTCAGGGAGGTCATTGGGTCTTGGTATATCATTGCGATACGTTTTCCGCGAAGGCGGCGCATTTCTTCTTGGCTGTTTTTGAGCAGGTCAGTTCCGTTGAACATGATTTTCCCGGAATCTATTCGCCCGGGTGGCGCGGCAAGGAGGCCCATTATTGTTAGGGCTGTTACAGTTTTGCCAGAGCCCGATTCCCCTACAATGCCGAAGCCCAGGCCTTTCCTTGCCGTGAAGGACAGGTGTTCGACCGCGTTGACCACCCCCGACTCTAGATAGAAGCGGACGCTGAGGTCCTGCACGGATATGAGGGAGTCACTTCTTTCTGTCTGCAAGTTGAACAACCAGCGACTCTCGCCGTCTCTTGAGTTTTGGATTGAGGGCTTCCTTCAGACCTTCGCTGACGAAGTAGAACGCTAATGCCGTGATGAAGATGGCGAAGCCTGGGATGAAAGACATCCACCACGTTCCGAGGATCCAATAGCTTAACGAGGTGTTGAGCATGAATCCCCAACTAACGGACAACGGCGCTAGGCCTAGGAACTCCAGAGCAGCCTCCGTTAGGATTACGACTGGAATGCTTAGGGAGGTGTAGACGAAGATCGAGTTCAGCTGATTGGGCAGGAGGTGTCTGAATACGATTCGCCTAGCGCTAGCTCCCATTACCTTTTCGATTTCGATGAACTCTCTTTTCATTAGCGCTAGTGTATCTGAGCGGACAACTCGTGCCATTACGGGCCAGCTCGTTAGTCCGATGGCGAACATGACATTGAGAAGGCTGGGCCCGGTGAGTGAGACGATGACGAGGATCAGGGGTAATGTTGGTATTGTGAGGAAGATGTCTGCGAATCGCATTATCAAACCTTCCATCCTGCCGCCGTGATATCCTGCCAACAAACCCGCCAGAGTTCCTATGACGGCGAGCAGTCCCCCAGCCGCGAATGCGATTATTAGCGATGTCCGCGCGCCGAACGCTATGAGAGCCACCTGATCCCTGCCCAAATAGTCGGTTCCAAGTGGATTGGAGAGGCTTGGCGGTAGCATTTCCCGGCTAATGTCCGGGGCCTCAAAATTCCTTGGGAACAGATAATCGGCAAAGATAGCGATCGAGATGAGAGCGATTAGAAAGAAGAACGAGAACGCGGCGCCCCGATTCCTCGAGTAGCCTCTCCAGAAGTTTGCCAGACGCAGACGATAGATACTCAGCTCGCTAGTCAAATGTGATCCGCGGATCCAGTATCCCGTACACAATGTCCGTAATCAGATTCGAGACAATCGTGAGGATCGAGAAGATGAAGAAGAGTGCAAGGACAACCGGGTAGTCGCGCCTTGTGATCGAATCATAAGTCAGAGAGCCCAAGCCAGGCCATGAGAAGACGGTTTCAGTAAGTATGGCACCGGTGAGTATGGAGCCAACAAACAAACCGAGCATGGTCACAGTGGGGAGTAAGCCGTTTCGTAGCGCGTGCCTGTAGAAAACTAGCCTTTCGGGCAGGCCTTTGCCTCTAGCTGTCAGGATGTAGTTCTGGTCAAGCACCTCGAGTAGGCTGGAGCGCACGAGTAGAGAAAAGTTGGCCACGTTGATGAGCGTCAAAGCCGTCACAGGCAAGATGAGATGTTCCAAGTAATCCAGAACATCGAAGCGGGTCGCCGTGATTGAGACCATCCCACCGGGCGGGAGGACTCTGAAGAAAAGTGCGAAGACCGTGAGTAGGACGAAGCCGAGCCAGAAGACTGGCATTGAATAGAAGAAGAAGGCGAATGAGGACAGGAATCGATCCAGAAGACCGTAGGGCCTTCTGACCGATACGATGCCCATCAAGATCCCAATCACAACCGTAAGTATGAGACTCGGAACCATCAGAAGTAGCGTGGCAGGAATTCTTGAAGCGATAACGTCGAACGCGGGTTGAGTGTAGAAATAGGAGAGACCCCAGTTTCCGGTTACCATTCCCTGCAAATAGAGCAGATACTGCTCTTGGATTGGCTTATCCAAGCCGAATGACTTCAGGATCAGTGCTTTCGCCGCTGGCGTGATGCGTGGGTTTAGGAATACTGTTTCAGGCCCGCCTGGAGCCAAGTGCATGATCGCAAAGTTGAGGGTGCCTACGACTACGACGAGGGCCGCGGCGATCAGCGCTCGCCTTCCAATGTAAGCTAGTAACCCCAAGAAAACATCAGCCTCATGAGAAAAAAGAGAAAGGGTTCGGATGGCTGGAAGCTGCCACTAACTGGCTTTCTTCCCACGCCGTCCCAAGTAGAACCCGAGTGCTCCCACAACTATTACGGCGAGGACCGCGATGATCCCTACCGTTGTGTAGTCGGCGCCCGGTGCTGCTCCAGTAGTCGTTGTTTCGGTTGTTGTTTGTTCCACGATGGTGAGTTGGGCAAGGTTTTGGTACTTGATGGCGCCCCAGTAGTCGTACGATGGGTTTCCTAGGCCCAGGACTATGCCTTGCCATTTCGGATTCCATGCGACGACCTCGACTGCGTAGTAGAGAGGTATGTTGACTACGTCCTGATATGCAATTCCGGCGATTCTCTTGTAGATATCGGCTCGCTCTTTCGGATCTGTGGTATTGTCTCCGAGTGATACGAGGTAGGTGGCGAGCGGGTTGTTGTAGCCTCCTCCGTTCCATCCACCCTTACCGATGTTCCACGATGCACCGTTCACATTGTAGCCAACGTTTGTTGGGTCAGGGGATTGGGATTGGCTCCAGAGGGCGACGTTCCAGTCCTTTGGTGGCTCGGCGTAGTATCGTGCTCTGTAGCTGGATAACTCCATCAAGACCATGTGGGTGTCGATGCCTACTGCCCGTAGAGCGTGTTCGATTAGCTGCATCATTCGCAGCACGCCCACCGTGCCCAAGCGGCCAGCTGAGGGTGCTATGAATGTGAGAGTCATTCGTATGCCATTCGCGCCAGCTGGGTATCCTGCTTCGTCGAGGAGTTTTCCAGCCCCCGCTGGATCGTATGGGTAGGCTGGCATCGGGATGGAATCGTTCCAGACCCTCTCGCCCATGTAGTACATGTTGGGTACGAAGATCTGGTTCGCTAGCACATAGTAGCCCTTCCCGAACGCATCATCCAAGATGCTTGGCAGGTCCATGGCCATCGAGATTGCTTTCCGAACCCTCAAGTCGGCGCACGGGTTGACGCTTCCGTCAGCCAGCTTTGGACGCATGTTGGGTACGAAGTAGGCGAAGATTTGTGGTTGCTCGACGCCTATTTCGAGATTCGGAACTTTGCTGAGCGCTTTGACGTCGGTGCCTGGCACGTTCATCATTAAGTCAACTTCGCCGCTCTCTAGCGCGATTTCCGCTGACGTTGAGTCGCGGAATATCTTGAAGATCACTTTATCGAGTGTCGGAGTTCCGCCCCACCAGTACTTGTTTGCTACGAGGACGTACCTATCCCCAGGAACCAGTTCCGTAGGAACGTACGGGCCTGACCCGACCATCTTTGACGCGTCTAGGTTCTGTGTGGTCCAGTCCTTGCCCTCGTAGATGTGCTTCGGGAAGATAGGAAAGCCACCTGCCGCCAGGAAGAAGCTGCCTGACGGAATCAACAAGTGGAAGACCACGGTCTTCGGATCAGGAGCCGTAATTGCGCCCGGTGCGATTGTTACGCCCGTAATGGTGCCCTCTTTTGCGACTTGGATTGAGTTCCAGTAGCTGAAGAAGGCTGGGTTGCTTTCGCTCTCCAGCATAGCGGTGAAGATCACGTCATCTGCCGTTACGTCTTGGCCGTCGCTCCACTTGGCGTTTGGTTGTATCTTGAATGTGTACGTTAGGCCGTCAGGTGAGATTGTCCACGACTCGGCTAGACCTGGAACTTCTTTACCGTTCTTGTCCCAGGCGATCAGTTCTGGAAAAACAATTGCAGCGTAGTAGAAGTTGAGCGGTTTCACGGGGTTGACGTCGGCTGGTTGAATGTCTGCGGTTGTGGCGATCACGAACACTTTCTCCTGTTGCGCGAACGCGATCTGAGCTGTTCCTGCAATGGTCAGTGCGATGAGAAATGCTGTTGTCATTAGATAGCTGATTTTCATTTTCGTCACGAGCAGAACAGAGCGGTTCCATGGAATTAATAGATTTCCGTATATAGTAACGGCCAGTGTATATAGTGATGAACAGAATCCGAACAATGACCCTGATTTTAGGAAGCCCAGAACATATCTGCTCTCCCCACTGGAACCGCAAGAACATGTGGCCTTGTATATAGTGATGAACAGCGCTCTGCTAAGTTGTCGGCACAGATACTTTCAGCCACCTGCCCCCGTTAAGTGAGCAGGAAGGTAGCTATAATGCTGGGAAAAGTGTGCTGGCAATCAAGACGGTTCAGCAATCACTTGTGACAGACCAGAAGATTCTGTGTTTTCTTGAGCAGTTCCGCCAGATGATGAATCATTGCATTCAAATTGGAATTGCTGAGTACATCACTAGCCTCAAAGCGTTGTCTCTGCAATCGTACAAGCAGTTAGCTCCATACGATGTGATGAGTTGCTACGAGCTCTGCGCCATTGCCGGGGCAGTAGGCGTTCTACGGAACTATCGCAAGAAAGTTCGACATGGACGCAAAACTAGTGCAGGTAATCCTGAGAGTCGATGGGAGCGAGTTAACACTCTCAGCCATGCGCCGAGAAGTTAACAGAACCGGAAGCTGAGAACATACCTGTTCTGTCGGTGGAACCGCGAGTACGTGCGGTTGCTCGCTTATTGTCACGCAAAGAGTTATCATTCCAAAGCATACGGGAGACACGCTTCAGGAGATTCTTGTGTTGAAGGCTTTGGCTGAGTTTCCGAAAATCCTTCCACAGCGCCAGCAGGCTGAGGTCATTAACAGAATTCTTGCCAAGCGTCTGGAAACTGTTTTGCCGCTGGCTATGCGGGAGACGGGTTTCGACATGTGGCTAATCATTTGTCAGGAGGACGATTTCGATCCTGTGTTCACGACGATGATTCCGATGGATACTTGGTGCCCTATTCTTCAGATGCTGATCTTCTTCGACCGCGGACCCAAGCAGGGCGTTGAGCGCATTAACCTCTCGATGACCGAGACGGGTGATTTGTATGATAAGCCGTGGAAAGGAAAGCATCATCCTGAGCAGTGGCCACTGCTGAGGGGAATTATTGAGGCTCGCGATCCGAAGCGGATTGGGATTAACATCGGTTCTGTGGAGTGGGCGGCGGGCGGGCTCACGTACAATCTGTACAAGCAGCTTGTTGATACTCTCCCGAAGAAGTTCGTTGATCGCCTTGAAACAGCGGAGCCGCTCGCAACTCGCTGGCTCGCGACCCTGACAGATGAGGAGATCGACCTCTTCGAGCAGGTCGTGAACGTAGCTCACGCGCTGATTGCCGAATGCTACAGCAGAAAGGTAATCGTGCCGAACGTTACTACTAGTGACGACTTGGTTTGGCATTACTGGCAGCGGAGCACTGACCTTGGCCTCTCGCTGTCCTTCAGGCCCTTCTTTACCATATACCGGAGTGATGAGATGAAGGAGAAGTATGGAGCAGGGGACAAGGTCGTCCGGCCTGGGGATTTGATTCATTGTGATGTGGGGATCAAGTATCTTCGTTTGAATAGTGATCATCAGGAGTGGGCGTACATCCTACGTCCCGGCGAGGATGATGCCCCCGAAGGACTCAGAAAGTTGATGAGAGAGGGGAACAGGTTGCAGGACATCTTCATGTCAGAGTTCAAACAGGGCCTCACAGGCAACGAGCTTCTGAGCAAGATTCTGGAGAAGGCGAGGCGGGAGAATGTGCCGAACCCGAAGGTCTACTCACATAGCTTGGGTTACTTCCTGCATGAACCCGGCCCGCTCATAGGCCTCCCCTGGGAACAGAAACACTGCGAGTGGAGAGGGGATGTGAAACTGGAACATAACTATGCCTTCACGATGGAGCTATCGGTCGAAGGCCCAGTTCTTGAATGGAACGGCCAGTGGATCCGAATGAGCCTGGAGCAGGACATCATCTATACACGGGACGGTTGCAGGCCGATGGATGGAAGACAGACCAAATTCCACCTAACCTGAAACCATTATCTGTCCTGTTTTTTTTGTTTTTCAAGTCCGGTTGTTCCACGGAGAAGAACTTCTGTCCATCAGCTGGTGAGCGAGACTTTTCGATTTGCAGGACATAAGATGGAACCGAGGACCTGGACGGAGGGTTTGGTACGGGCGCCGAACCTCGGGTTCAATACGCCTTCCCTTTTACTTCCCTTTTACTCGGCGTCTCACTAGAGGCTCAACTCAACGTAAGATCCATTTGCGCTTACAAGATTTTCGGTGGCAACATTGCGACGTTCATGGAAACAATCTAGGCACTGCACATTTGTATCCTATTTTGGAACTCGCCGCTTGCAACTCTCAGTGGCGGGCCTGCGGGTTTCCACCACCCTCGCAAGGTGGCTGTTCCTGAAAAACGGTTTTCGGGCTGCTTTAATGCTAGGCGTAC
>Ga0315268_10001528_pt1 | contig 26635 bp, 39 predicted proteins | sample C1_top_MG_FD_204535 | JGI IMG/M metagenome (GOLD analysis project Ga0315268, IMG submission 204535) | Sediment microbial communities from Yellowstone Lake, YNP, Wyoming, USA - C1_top | ecosystem: Environmental > Aquatic > Freshwater > Lake > Sediment | place: USA: Wyoming | collected 2017-08-01
ATGAGAGTCCACCAACTTTGCGAAGACTACCGTGCCGAATCTACATATATGCTTATCGACAAAACCGACTCGGTGGAAAGTCATATATTGGTCGGAGACGCGACTCATAAGAAAGTGGTGTCTCGATGCCCTTTGTTGAAATACATTACATTGAAGGTAGAACGGAAGAGCAGAGGGAAAAGCTAGCTAAAATGATAACAGATTCTGTCGCAGAGATCTTTAATGTTCCTAAAGAGTCTGTCTGGATAGAGTTTGACGAGATGTCAAAAACACATTTCGCTATAGGTGGAGTTCTAAGAAGTAAGTAGGATTCACCGTCTCTTTATTCTCTTGAGCTTCATTCAGAGTTCTGGAGCAGGCTGTCATAGGTTCGTGGGAGTCTCGATGTTTCTTTTTCTAGGTCATTCGGAACACTAGATCATTGATTGCGTCTCCTCGGTATCCGAGTTCGCCTCCACCCTTGTATGATACTCGTATGGTTCCCTTGAATCCTCCAGTCGGTGGATGGAGACGAAAAACTGGTTTCACACCACTTTTCCAGAACTTGTCTAGTGGAAGATCACCTTTGATTATGGCTTTAGCCAATTCATCTATGGATGAGTACCCCAGTTCCTTCGTAAACTCGTTGGTCAATCTCTTGCCTTTTCTCAATTCCGCCTTCTTCTCGAGTATATGTCGAATAGTGTCAGGTTTGGCTTCGCCCCAAGTGAGGAAATCTTTTGCCTTCTTCAACATCCCGCTTAATTGCGGTTCTTCGTAGTAGAGTGATGCATGATGCTTCTTCAACAGTCTCAGAGATGTCAGTGTCTCTTCGATGTCTGGTTGGCTAGCTGGTTGCCCTCGAAGCCTAACCGCTATCAAACATTTTTGTGATTGTTTTGAACCGGCGTTCTTCACTTTACCCAGTCCTCGGTTGTAACGACTCTGTAAGTGCTTCTTAGAGCGTCGAATACTGCGAAAGCTGTTGATCCAAGTGTGTTTGTCGATCCATAGGTTCTTGTCCAGCAGTCGCTTATTCCAGCTAACCTAAGTATAATCTTGGGTGTTTCGCCTCCAACCAGTCCAAGTCCTCTTGGACCGGGAAGAATATCTATCGAGACGCTTCCACATTTACCCCGAACCCTGAAAGATATGGAATGGGATTGGTTGCAGACGCATTCCCAGCTTCCACATCCTCTTCGAACCGGGATTATGCCAAGTTTAGCTTGGCTCGTGGCTTTTTCTATGGCCATTCTAACTTGTCTAGCCTTCCCATCGCCAACGCCGATGTATCCAGCTCTGTTTCCAACAGCTACTACGGCTCTAAATCTTGACCTTTCGCCAGCATCTGTCTGTTTTTGGACAAAACCTATTCCCAGTACCTCCTGTTGAATTTCCGGGATTAAGGCGTCAACTATCTCAGGTTCCATTATCTTTAGGCCCTGAGTGAATATGTCATCCAATGAGACTATCTGTCCTGACTGGACCATCGATCCAACCTTTGTCTTTGGAATCCAACCTGAAGCTGGCGTTGTTTGTCTTCCGGTTCTTTGTGTCAGCTAGCTTTCACCGCCTCAACATTTCCTTGAAGTATCTTATTTTTAGTCTCCTCGAAGTGTCTTGGAAAGTCTTCCATCTTCATCCCTGTGGCAACATATCTTGAGAAACGTTTCGTGTACATTTCCGGATCCTTCGCTAGGGTCTTGGCGTAATTGGTGATATGTTCTCCACGAAGCCTTGAGTCGTCTGGAAAAACTTTTTCATCGTGAGGTATCTCCATCCCTGAGTCCACGGCGCCTTTCAGAGCGGCGAAGGTTCTACCGCCGTTGCTTGCCTTTCGCAATCCTATATCCAACACTGCTTCAGAGAGGCCCTTGCCTTTGGCTTTCACTCCAGCCAATAGTCCAGTTAAGTAGGCTGAAGGAACGTTTCCACAATGAATCTTCCAACCATATTTCTTTGCAAGTTCCGTAGAGTTGGCTGAGGCTAGGACTTTGTCTCCGGTAGGGTTTGCTTCAACCAGTTGAACTGTCATGTGTTTGTTTGTTCCCCTAACGACAAGTCTGGGGAGTCCGGAAGATATCAAGGCTCTTCGAGACTTGTAGTCTGTTCTTTTTTCTCTTCTTCTTCTAAATGGTAGATTGTATCTGGCTCCTCTCATGCGCCTATCTCCGTCTCACAAGTTTGTGGGTTTCAATGTACTCGTTGAGGTGCGATATGCTTCGGAATGATCCGCCTTTCGCCATTAGGAACAGTTTGCGGAAGACTGGTGTGGTTATCAGTTTCTTATCCCTCAACTCTAGGAGTTGGCTTCTAATCTTTCTAATTCCTATCATCCATCTCTGTTTCCTGAGTACTCCCTGAGTACTCCCTTTACGGCTTCCAGGTCCTTTTCTTCGGCGTTTTTGCTTTACTCTACCTCTGCTGATTCCGGTTTGAGGCCGTTTCTTAATTACCCCTTCGTGTATGAGTGTTCGAACCTCTTCTCGTGTTATGGCCGACCCTACTCTATCCAATTCGTCAGGTTCAACCCAGACCCTATTGATGCCTGCTTTCAAGATCTTCGCAGCTAGGCGCTTCTGGATTTTTATGTTCACTCTGTTTCAACTCGCATCTGATTGTTCGTTGTTGATCCTTCTTTCGATGTTTCTTCGGATTCGATCTTTTCCTCATTTTGTACTGAAGGTTCCTCGATTTCTGGTTCTACCGCTTCTTCCTTCTCTTCCTCCGGTTTTCTTATGCCTACGGGGTTGAGAACCTTTATCTCTAGTTCTTTCGCTTTGTCAATTATCGCGAGTCTCTTTCTTTCTCCGACATTTCCAGCGATTCTCACGACTTCTTTCTTTGGATCTATGACTGCTAGGTCGCTGGGTCGGTTTACTATGATCTCTCGGTATCCGGATGGGTGGAGTCCTCTTAGCGATGCTGGTTTTCCGTATCCTATGTCAACGAGTTTTGGCCATCCTCTCTGCTGGCGCCTCATCTTGCTCGTTTTTCCTCGAGGTCTCCTCCAGCTGGATTCCAATCTTTTGTATCGCCATCTCTCTTGCCGAATGAAACGTGGTTTCTTGCGGGGTGAGCTTCCTCGCTTGGGGTTCGTCTCAACCGACACTTTACATTCCCTCAGACTTTTCGTAGATGTATATTCCATCTAGGAAGACACGTTGATCTTTTTCTTTGATCTTCGTTCCCAACTCTATGTTTGCTGCGGTTTGGCTCACATCTTCCAGTCTGGTTCCCTGAACTATGATATCTTCACCTGCAACTTTGACGTTTGTGTCGCCGATGATCCTTACAACCCGCGGCGTCTTTTCTCCGATGAAGTTCTCTATCAGAACTTTTCTCTCTTTGTCAACTACTTTTACAGTTACTGGGAAGTGCGCATACACTATTTTGAGTTTGTATGTGAAGCCCTTCGTCACTCCTCCGATCATGTTCTTCACATGAGCTGCTGCTGTTCCGGCTTTGGCGACGGATCTCTTTTTGGACGATCGGGGTGACACCACCAGTTTTCCCTTGGTCAATTCAAAGTTGACTGGAAGATGGGAGAGGTCTTCTGAAAGTGACCCCTTAGGTCCCGTTACCTTTACTCTTCCACCATCCAGTTTAACTTCAACGCCTTCAGGAACTTCGATGGATTTTTCCACAAGAGATTCTGTCAAGGTTCGTTTCCTTCATTAGTACACGTAGGCTAGGAGTCTTCCTCCTGTTCTTTGCTCCTCTGCCTCCTTGTGAGAGACTATACCCATTGGAGTGCTGACTACGAGGACTCCAACCTCTCTTGATGGGAGGTATCTCTTTTCCCAGAACTCTAGGTTCGTCTTCTTCACAGAGTATCTTGGTTTTATGACTCCGCAGCGGTTTATCCTTCCTAGAAGTTGGACTTTCAATTTCCCTGTTCTTCCGTCGTCGATGAACTCGAACTCTCCAACGTAACCGTTCTTCTGCATTACTCTCAATACTCGGCCTACAACTTTTGAGGCAGGCCAGACGATGCATTCGTGTTGGTGGCGTTTCTCATTGTTTAGGATGGTTGAGAGAGCGTTTGATAGTACATCTGTTAACGTCATAGTCTGTAACCTCACATATACTTCTTGAATCCGAGGGTGGAAGCGACCTCTCTAAAACATTGCCTGCATAGGTTCAATCCATATCTCCTAATAACCGGTCCGTACTGGCCGCATCTTCGACAGGGTCTACTTCCCTTTCCATATTTTCTTTCTTTCTTCGGTTTCTGTTTGGCCAATCTTCATTAGCCTCCAACTATCTCGGTTCCAAAGTTTTGGCGAATAAAATCTACAGCCTCGTCGCGCGAGACGAGATGCCCCTTACCAACGTCGGATGTCCTGATCGCTCTCCTCTTTACCCTAAAACCTGGTCTCTCAAAAGTTACTGTAACGTTCATTCCGAATATTCCCAGTTCTGGGATGTATTTGGTCCCAGGAATCTCAATATGTTCTTTTATTCCGAACGCGAAGTTTCCAAGTCCGTCGAATGATGAGCGGGCGATCTTGTTTCCAGCTGCTTCCAGAGCTTTCTTGAGGAATGTTTTCGCCTCATCCCTTCGCAGAGTCACGCTACAAGCCATGGGTTCACCTTTGCGTATTCCAAATTCCTTGATCGTCTTCTTGGCTTTTCGGGAACATGGAGTGCGATTTGTAATCTGATTTAGAACTTTCTTGGCTTTTTCCAATGGTTCTCCGGATTTTCCAACTCCAATGTTCACGGTAACCTTCTCGATTCTAAGTTCGCGCATCGGGTTTCGTTTTGCCTCAGTATCTGCTTCAGTCATTCATTCACGCTCCGAGCTGTATGAGAGGTTTGTCTTCGCCAATTACGAAAACGTAGTCTGCCATTGTCTGGAAGGTCTTGGATTCGGAATCCTCAATCGTGACCATAGGCGGTCTAGCCGCGGAGCCCTCCTCAATCTTCTTGATCTTTCCAACTCTACCGAGGTTTCTTCCAGACGTAACTACAACAGGAGAACCCTCGATGAACTTAAGGTGTTTCAGGATCTTCTGGTCGGGTAGACTAATCTGAATCGTGTCAAAGGTTTTGTACAAGTCTCCCTCAGGTCTTCTTGGATCTGTTACTTTGACTAGGATGTTTCTGCCGTCGTGAAGGTTTAATTGGAAGTTTCCGCCTGCGATTGTATGCTTGTCTTCTATTCTGCAGAGTTTGAATCCCGCTTCTTCTTTTGGTATGTTTGCGACGGATAGACCCTTTCGCTGAATCGGTAGAACTCTGATGGCAACTTTCGCGTCAGGAATCTCTATAACATCCATAAGTCCGGCTGGATACTTTGCGTCGATTCTGGTTTTACCGTCTACTTTGACTTTTCTTTCCTTAATCACTGATTTTGCGTCTCTGAACTTCTTGGCGTATTGAAGTACATCTCGGATTATAATTGAGAGTGGAAGGCATTTTTCAACTGCGTGAGGCCCAGGTCTCGGCTTTTTTGTCCATTGAAACTCCTTGGTATGTATCGGCCAGAAGCCTGGTGCATGCATCCTCTTCATGTGTCTGACTCCACCTTTCTTGCCCATCTATTTGTCCTCCTCTTTTGTTTCGGTTTCAGGTTTGGAGATGTTTTTCCTCTTCTCTATCGATTTGCTGCGCCACCTATCCTCCAATGAAAGATTAGTTATCTGCACCTTGGAAGCGTGAACGGTCATTTTGGTTGAGGTTCCGGAAACTTTGTCTCTTGTGACACCCTCGACGTAGAGCCGATATCGAGCCCTATCAACTTCAGTGACCTTTCCCTCGATTCCAGTAAAGTCTCCTCTCACAATTCTAACTGTGTCGCCTTTCCTAACGGGCAGAGATTTCACTCCATGTCGGCTTTGAAGACCGCTCGAAAGGGGTGCACTGAGAAGCCTGTTCACTCTTGAACCTGAGGCGTTCCAGATCATTTTTCTTTGTTTATCAGGCTGGGATGTTGTCTTTCGAATGGTCAAGATCAATCTGCTCCTAGATGATTATGCTTGCGAGGTTGGCGACTCTCGGCCATCTTTCAGCCGCTTCTTTCGCCACCGGTCCACGTATCTCCGTTCCCTTCAACTCGCCTTCCGGAGTCATTATTACAGCGGCGTTATCTTCAAATTGAAGTCTCATGCCATCAGATCTCTTGAAGGGTCTTCTCTGCCTAACCACCACTGCTGGAAACATCTGTCGTCTGAGGTCCGGTGTTCCCTTTGATACCGAGACCTTGATCATGTCTCCGACACATGCTGAAGGCAGCCTTCTCAATCTTCCCTTGTATCCGAAGACGTTAATCAGTTTCAGTTCCTTGGCTCCGGTATTATCGGCACAGAACAATCTTGCACCTGTAGGTAAACCTCGCGAGACGTGTGGTCTGAACTCTATCATTCCCCTTGCGCTGACGGCCCTGGTCTTTGGAGCTGGCATTGTCAGTATTCCTCCTTAGATTGACATGTTTCAGGGTCGTTGATGTTTGCCAAGTTTCTGTCAAACCTCTCCTCCAGTCTTCTCCACAACCACAAACGAAACATTCTTGCTGAGCGGCCGACATTCGGCTATCTTCACCAAATCCCCCCCTTTTGTTTCTATGCAAGGTGGGTTGTGTGCCATTATCCTGCTCTTTCGCTTCTCGTATCGCATGTACTTCTTTACGTAGTGGAGATAGTCTCTTTCAATGGTCACTGTGTTACTCATCTTTCCGCTTACAACTGTTCCAACGAGCATCTTTCCCCTTACAGCCAGGTTTCCATGAAATGGACAGTAAGGATCGTCACAGGCTTTTCGGGGTACAGCCACATCTAATCCAATTTTCCGCATTTACCACGACCTCGTTCTCATCTTCAACCTGTTCTCAGGTTGGCCAACCATGTGCTTACCTTCGACCAAAACGATCTTTCCGTCTGGAAGGCGAAACTGAAAGGTTGAAATCTCTTTTGAAAACATTCTGGACCGTCTCCCATCATGGATACAAAGCATCTTTTTTGTCTCATCGACAACCGCTCCCTTCATGCCTACAAGTTTCGGATCGCTGCTCGCAGAAACTTTTACGTGAAGGCCGATGAACTCATGTTTGAGAAAGTTCCCGGGAGTTATCGGTGCCATATTAAGTCCTCACCTTTAATCTCTCTTGGCTTTCGATCGTTAGGATTCTGGCTATAGCTTTCCTAATCTCTCGGATTCGAGAAGGGTTCTCGATCGTTCCCCCAGACGAGACTGTTGTCCTAAACCTGGAAAGTTCAGCCCTCAGCTCGTTAAGCTTCTTGCTGCGTTCCTCAGGAAGCATCTGCTTCATTTCACGTTTTCTCAGTATCGGCAACTACTTCTTCCTCCGTTTTTGTTTCAGTGACAGGTTCCTCTTCCTTTGGCGCAGGTTCCTTGAATTGGATTTGGTCTGGAAACTTTGCGTCAGCGGCAAGTATCTTGACGTTTATTCCAAACAGTCCTTGTTTCAACTGGACTTGGGCTACAGCGGTCTTAACATTCTTGAGTGCGGGGTCACCGCATCTTGGAAGGTAACCGTCCCTGAACTTTTCGTATCTGGCTCTCTCGGTGCTTAGTTTTCCACGGATACTTATCTCAACGCCCCGAGCTCCTGAATTCATTGTCCTCTGCAACGCCCAATAGGCAGCTCTCCTAAAGTGAATCCCTCTTTGTAGAGCCTGCGCGATTTGTGAAGCTACCGCCCGAGGAATCATTTCAGGAACATCTACGGACGCCACGGAGATCTGAGGATTTTCCATACCGAACTTTTCTTCAAAGGTTTTAGTTAGATCTCTTATGCTTTGGCCTCTTCTCCCAATCACCATGCCCGGTCTAGCTGCGTATATCACAATCCTCGTTCCAAGGGGTGTCTTAGTAACTTCTGCGCGACTATAACCAGCTCTCATAAGTTCTGAAGCGAGATACTCGTCTATTTCGCTTTTTCTCAAGCTATCTTTAATAAAATACTTATTGACAGACATTCAACATTTCCCTTCGTGACTTGAAAGCACCTGGAATGGGAAAGAGCAGAAGTCACGCTGGGAGTCGATTGACACAAGCATTCTGCTATCCACCAATAGATCAAAGTGCCAGATTGCAATTCCGAGCCCATTATATATTTCTATCTCCACTCGAAGCGCGAAACAAGACAGAAGATAAGAATTCAGAAAACTGGACGGTTCAAAGGTCTTCTTCACGTGACCCAAGAGAAGTTTGGTGTGACTCTGAATTATTCAGTTATGAGGTCTCGTAGCCCACGAGTTCAATATGGCTGAGGGTATTAAAGGATGGGGATGCCCTACCGAAAGCTCGGGGGATATAGGCTCTAATCTTTCTTCCTCTGTGAGAAGCGGCGTGAATAATTCGCAGGTTCTCCAGGTCGAGACCTTTATACTCGGCGTTGGCTTCCAATTCCCTCAGCAGCTTTAAGATTCGATCGGCAGCCTTTACGGGATACTTTCCAGCGTACCATCTTTCAGGTAGACTCTTGTGGGAAACCTCTTTCTTATATCGTCTATAGGCTATTGGCCGCTTCTTCTTGATCACTTCTTCAAGAAGGGTTTTGGCATCTCCAATCTTCATCCCTTTTATCGTTCGACAGATCTCGACAGAAGCCTTTGGTGAAATCTTCAGTTCGCGACCGGCGCATTTCACACTTTTGTCAGGATCCAGTGCCTTGACCGAGTATCCCCATTCTGGCATAGCCTTTTACCTTATCCACACTAGAAGGTGCGTGTTAGAGCAATAGCCCGTAATAAAAAGCCTTTTGATATGGTCGACATACGACTATTCTAGAGTTTCCAGAATCTATCGTTTGCTTGGAGCGACGTCATGAAATGAAGGGTCAAGAGGGTATGCAAAGGGCTGAGGCGGAGCTTCGTGGAACCACTCTTCGAGTGTACTGGCACATATTCAAATCTCAAGATTCTGTTGGGGTCAGAGAGGTTCAAAGAGCGTGTGGGTTGGCAAGCCCAAGCACAGCCCTCCATCATCTTGAGAAACTGAGGGAGTTAAGTGTCGTCCGAAAGGATGAGTTTGGCCAGTATCATCTTGTTGAACATGTTAAGGTTGGAACTCTAAGGCTATTCCTGAAGTTTGGAAAGCTTGTCTTGCCACGTTACCTCTTCTACGCTGTATTCTTCTCGGCTTCGCTTGCACTGTATCTCCTCGGATCATTCTGGTTTTCATTGGTTCCAAATGTGATGGCTGTGCTTTTTGGATTAACTGCGTCGGCAGCCTCGATATACGAAACTGTAAGGATTTGGAGGGAGAAGCTGTTCTAGAAGGTGGACTCGCCGTTCTAGAGTTTAGAGTTAAGTGTAACTTATGTGACCTAGCCTAGAGGAAAAAGGGAACGAGAATTTGAAGAGGGAAGCTGGCTACGTCGCGCTCGCATTGATTCTTGCGGTGGCTATGACCGCAGGGTACTATCAGCTAACTGTCTATACGAGTCCGTCCGCTGGAGATCAGATTCTCAGGGAGACAAACGTCAAAGCAGAGGTCGGTGTCATGACAAGGACAACGTTCTCTCCGATGCTGATTGTAACTGTTTTTGTCGTAGGTCTAGCCTGCGCATATCTAGCCTACAGTGTCACCAAGAAGAGGTCCAGTTAGACTTATCCTTCCTAGAAGGAAGGTAGTTCGGGCGTTGGCCAGCAGATGACACGAAACTGTTTGATGGAACATTGCCGAGATGGACTACTTCAGGGGAACATACATTGAGCTTCTTGAGGCGCCGATTCCAGGGGTTCCATGCGATACTTTCTTATTCGTTATCGCGAATTCGCCGAGGTAGTGGCCTATCATCTCAGATGTTATCTCGACCTGAGAAAACTCTTTGCCGCTGTGGACGAATATCGTCAATCCAACCATTTCGGGAAGGATGATCATATCTCGGCATTGTGTCTTTATCTGAGATTTCTTGTCCTTTCCCGATGAGCGTCTAACCTGCCTTATCTCTTCCAATAGTTTCTTCTGATCGTCGGTAAGTCCTCGAAGCAATGATCTGCGTTGTCTTGTCGGAAGTAGTTTTATGAAATCGTCCATTGATGTCTGTTGGAGCTGCTCGAGGTTGTATCCTCTGAAATAGAATTCTTTGGGCATCTCTATCATCTCAACATGGTTTCAACAAATTAGTTAAGTTTTTCAGATTTGAGCTTACTCTATGACTCGCATTCTTCTCTTTGCTCTGCCTGATTGTCTTGCAGCTATTAGTCCAACCTTTCTGCCGGGTGGCGTATCTCTGGAAACTGTGGTCGGCTTCCCTGCGTGTTTGTGTCTGCCGCCTCCATACGGGTGAGAAGCTGATACCATAGCTTGTCCTTTCACACCCGGCCATCTTCGACCTCTCGAGGACATCAAAGCTTCCTTCGCTCCCGCTTTAAGGAATGGCTTCTCAGTCCTACCCGCCGCGGCTACAACTCCAATCATTGCGCGGCATTGATCCCCAATGTACATGGCTTTTCCAGAGGGCAACCTCACTTGGGTTCCCATGGGGGTATGCGCTACCACAGTCGCGTAGGTTCCTGAGGCTCTAGCAATCTTTCCACCGTCGCCAGGTCTTATTTCAACATTGCAGATCATAGTCCCCTCTGGGATTGAACTGATTGGTTTGATGTTTCCAATTTCCACATTGGCGGTTGGGCCTATGATCACATCTCTCTGAGTGCTGAGACCCTCAGGTGCCGGAATATAGACCGTTCCACCGTTCTCAAGTTTGATCAGAGCCAGTGGTGTACCTCGGGCTGGCTCATGAAGGATGTCTTCAACTATTCCTTTCAGAGTCTCTGACGTTCCAGCTGGAAGTGGTGGATAGGAAACGTCGCTGATCCTTCTATAAGTATGAGCTCGGAAGACAGAGGTTCCCCGGCCTCTTCTCCTAACCATTATCCTTTTTCCCATATCTGACCCTTCTATAGTACACCTAATTTGACAGCTAGGTCCGCAGCCTTGTTCTCAGGTACAAGTTTCACGTAGGCCTTCTTGCGTCCATCCGAGGTTATGCAGGTGTTGACTTCAGCTACGTCGACCTCGTAGAGTTCTCTTACAGCTCTCTTAACATCGTTCTTGTCAGCCTTCATGCTAACTATGAATGTTATCTTGTTCTCAGCCTCAATTAACGTAATGGTATCTTCAGAGATCAGTGGATGCAGGATGACTTCGCTGCTCACTATTTTTCCCAATTGCTCACCCTTTCGAATAGAATTGGTCCATAATCTTCAGAGCTGACTCAGACCAAACGGTAAGTCTGCCAGCATCTGTACCCGGTGCGAGAAGTTGAACGTTCAGATTCTTCGCTTCAATCACGTCAACACCCACAAGATTGCGGGCCGCCCTTCCTATTCCCTTATCCTCTCCAACCACAAGCAAAGGTCCTACGCCAAACCGTTTAGCCTTGCCACGCATTCTACTCTTCCCCGAAAGGCTCTTCTCTCTGTTTCTGGCTCTTTCTAAATCCTTCATAACGCCGATTTTTGCCAGCAGATTTCGAACCTCTGACGTTCGAGAGAGATCTTGAACCTCGTCCGAAACTACCAATGGGAAACTTTCAACTTCGTCCACGATGTGTCCACGTCTCTGCACAAGATCTCGTGAAGCCGTTGCGGCTATTGCCGAGAACAACGCGACCAAACGTTCCTTTCGATTGATCCTCTTTCTAAGAGTTTTTCCAACGGTCGGAGGATGTGTTACTCGACCCTTGACAGTACTTGGAGCGAAAGCGCCACTACCTGCGCGTGGGTGACGCTCTCCTTTGACACGTGGCACTCTCGCCAAACCTCGTCCAACCCCAACGGATTCGGCAGAGGTTCTCTTTCCAGCCATAGGGTCTCGGCCCTTCGGCTGAAGCACATGCGACTGGAGGGCAACGACAACTTTCCTTATGATATCTGGCCTAGGGTCAGACAAGAAGATTCTTGGAAGAACCGTCTTTCCCTTTTCCTTCCCTTCCATATCGTAAACTTTCACAATCTGTTCCGACAACCGTAACACCCACTATTACACATGTCTAGATCCTAAGCTGAGATACTCAAACTTTGGAGATTCTCCTTCCAGAGTTGAAGTTCTAGCGGATCTTCTCAAAGTGACAAGGCGCTTAAGTGGTCCTGGAACGCTTCCTCTTAGGAGAACGTATCCTCCCCCCACAACGCCGTATCTGATGAACCCTCCCTTGGGGGTAATTTCTACACCTTTCTCACCAATCTTCAATATCTGCTTGTTATACTCTGTTCTCTGCATGAAACCCATCTGTCCAGCGCGTGGAACCGAGTACATCACATAGTGAGGATGCCAAGCCCCAAGCGTTCCAATTCCACGCACGGTTTTTCTCGATTTGTGAAAAAGTTTGCTGACGCCCCAACGTTTTACGGGGCCTTGGATACCCTTCCCCTTAGTCACAGCAATAGCATCAACCATTTGACCTTCCTTGAACGCATCTTGGAACTTAATCTCCTTTCCGAGAATGTTCTTGGCATATTCGAAACAATCCTTGATTGAGCCGCCCCCAACCTTAACCTCCACAATATCTGGGGTTTTTCTACCGATCTTTGCGAGTCTTGGCTGAGTTACAAGTATAACCCTGATCTCAGCAACGTTCTGTAACGCCTGCTCAATTTTCTTCAAAGAATCTTCAGTAGAGTACTTCTTGGGGACTGTGACCAATCTACCTAGATCCTTTGGAGGATTGCTAGCCCACGTTTCACTGTACGATTTAAGACCGTTCAAGGTCTCTACATAAGCTCTAATACCGGATACCACGACAGGCGGGGTCGCTATCACGGTGGCTGGAATCACGATCTCCTTTCCAAACGTTAGTGACCCTTTCCTATTGTCTGTTGCGAGAACATGAGTCATTCCTGCTTTCATCCCAAAGAAAGCGAGAAGAGAAGGTTTCCCGTCGACCGTCGGCCAGTATCTTATCCTGCCGACAACACTTGCAGCGCGTCCCCTAGGCAAGTAGGCGAGAGAGCCCCTCTTAGGACCATGAATCTTTCTGTGACCCATTGAAATCTTCCCTCTACAAATTCTATAAGCGATAGATCAAGCTTGTAGCTTGCAGCTTTCGCTTCGAACTCTCGACGAAGGCCAGTCTACAACGAAGAATCGTCCATTTTAAGGTTTCCTCAATCAACTTCAGGAATACATATTACGGATTCTGAGCCGTGAAGCATTTCTGAAGGTACCACGTGTGGGAGACATGATTGGTGAAAAGCTTTACATTAGATCCGGAGGACAGCATGAACTGTGAAAGGAGATGCCAAACATACTTGACGACATATCACGTTTGACAAGCATCGATCGGTCGTGTATGCTTTCAATTCTACAACATACCCCTGAGGATCTGCAAGAAGCTATCAAAATTCCCCAGCCATATTCCACTAGTGCAATGAGTCGCAGCATACCGTCAAACGTGGTTATCGTAGGCGTTGGCGGATCTTCGATTGCAGGCGATGTGGTCTCAAACTGGTTGTCAGATGATGTAACAGTTCCAATATTTGTAGACAGGGGACTTCGCCTACCCAGATTCGCAGGCAAGGATACACTTGTAATCGCCACAAGCTATTCTGGAGACACTAACGAAACACTCGGACAGTTTGACGAAGCTAGAAGGAGACGTTGCATTTTACACGTGATAACGTCTGGAGGAAGATTGGATAAGATATCTAAAGAATATGACGTTCCAGTTGCGCGACTCAAGTCGGGAATTCCCCCAAGAACAGCATTCCCGCAGATTATTGTAGCGGTAAGTTCCATTCTTCAAGAGCACGGTGTCATTCGAGATCTTAGCGATATCCAATCTGCAGGAGAAGATTTGAAGAAGATTCGAGAAAAACTGGACTTTACGAAAGATACAGATCAGAACCCTGCAAAACAGATGGCTTTGAGACTCGTCAGCAAGTTTCCTGTCATCTACTCACTGGACCGTATGAGCAGCGCTGCCCGAAGATTAAAGAACCAATTAAACGAGAACAGCAAAGTCCACTCAAAATTCGATGTTATCCCCGAAATTTGCCACAACGAGGTTGAAAGTTGGCCTGAACTTGCCTCCGATCTTTGGAGATCGAGGTTCTCATTAGTCTTCATCACAGATGACAACGAAGATGAAAAAGAGACTCGGATAGTTGAAGGCACCGTAGCCTTTCTCAGGAGACTGGGAATTCAAGACCTTTTGGAGATCAAAGGGACTGGATCAAATAGGCTGGGAAAGCTGCTATCCGCGATCTACATGGGTGACTATGTGTCGTTCTATTTGGCGATTGCGAGAGGAATTGATCCTACTCCGATAAATGAAATCTCGAGGTTGAAGAAAGAGATCTGGTGAAGAGGCTTCTTAGTTTTTGAATGGTTAGGGCTAACCTTTGGTAACTCCAAGCGGTAGGAGTCTAGCCACCTTCGTAGCTATTCCCAGCTCGTGGCTGACATTTGCGACTCGGTCTACATCCTTGTAGGCCTGTGGCGCCTCCTCACTTACGACCGCCATATTTGCGGCTCTGATCTGAATCCCTTGGTTTTCCAGGTTCTTCTTTACGTCACCGCCCCAAAACCTTCGCTTGGCTGCTGCTCTGCTCAGAACACGTCCAGCACCGTGGGCTGTTGAACCGAAGCTTAACTCCATTGCCTTCGACGTTCCGACAAGAACCCAAGAAGCTGTTCCCATACTTCCAGGGAGCAATACTGGTTGGCCAACCTCTCTATAGTCCGATGGAACTTTTGTATTGCCTGGTGGAAAAGCTCGGGTTGCCCCTTTCCGATGTACACAGACTCTAACCGTTTTTCCATCTATCTCGTGTTCTTCGATCTTCGCGATGTTGTGTGCAACATCGTATACGACGTGCATGTCCATCGTGTCGGCTGCCCTTTTGAAAACCCTCTCAAACGCCTCCCTTGTCCAGTGAGTGATCATCTGTCTATTGGACCATGCGAAGTTACACGCTGAGGCCATCGCTGGAAGATAGTCCTCGGCTTCAGGGCTTTTCAATGGTGCACAAGCCAATTGACGATCTGGAAGTCTAAGGTCGTACTTGCGAATAGACCTCTCCATAACGACTAGGTAGTCGCTGCATATCTGATGACCGAAGCCTCGACTGCCAGTATGAATTAAAACCAATACCTGCCCTGGCTTTTCTATGCCAAAACTCTTCGCTACGGCTGGATCCAAGATCTTGTCAACTTTATCTATTTCAAGAAAATGGTTTCCGCTACCAAGGCTGCCGAGTTGAGAGCACCCACGTGCCTTGGCTGTAGATGAGACTTTAGATGGGTCTGCGGACTCCATACATCCATTCTCTTCACAATGCGTGGAATCTTCTGACCATCCATATCCCCTATCCGCAGCCCATTCTACACCGTCTGAAACCACCTTATCGAGTTCAGTTGGGCTGACTCTTATCTTGCCTCGGCTTCCCAGACCAGATGGAACATTGTTGAAGAGAGCCTCGAGAAGCTGTGGCATAACGGCTCGGACGTCTTTCTCTTCAAGATTCGTTCTCAGAAGCCTAGCTCCGCAATTTATGTCGTACCCTACGCCTCCTGGACTAACAACTCCCTCGTCATAGTCGGTTGCGGCAACACCTCCTATTGGAAAACCATATCCCTCATGTCCGTCTGGAAGGGCTATAGCCCATTTGTAGATTCCCGGAAGATGGGCGACGTTAGCGCATTGCTCTATCGTGAGGTCGGTTCTCATCTTCTCAAGAAGCTGTTCATCACTATAGATTCTTCCAGGAACACGCATGCCAGTCTTGTATGACTGAGGAATCTCCCAAACGTAATCTGAAATTTTCTTTACTGGAACCATTTCAGAAGATCGGGCAGATCGACCCTCTTCACTCAATAATCCATCCCTTCAAATCCTAGTTGGCTTCGTAACTATTTTCTATGGCACATTTAAACTTCTATCAAATGGGAAAGCTTTACTGGCAGAAACGATAGCGGACGTGTAAGTCAGAATTCTTACAGGTCCAGTATGTAGCGTACAACTACTAAGCCGGGTTTAGTTATTATCTCCATCTTGTGATAAGTTACAGCCTTCACCTCGACCTTTGGCCGATGCTTTTCCGGTGAATATGTCTCTCCCTGGGCTTTAGCCGAGAGCGTCAATGTTCCGTTGTCTCTGTCGATTGATGTAACGTTGAATTGAGAGTACAGTTTCATTTCAGTTTCAAATTTCAATAGTAATGTTTCAAGCCAACTGTAAAGTAGGGCGTATTCATCGTGGGCTTTCAATTGGAATGAATCACTTATCTTAGGCTCAATAGTTGACGTGTCAGCCATAGTGTCGAACATAGCAAGAGCGGCGTTTTCAAAGGCTTCTTCTAATGAGCGCCCATAAGCGGCTACATAAGCATCGGAGACATGCTCGAGGAACTCAAATCGTTTCTCAAGTGGTTCCGACATGAACAGATCAACCTCACGCATATACATAGGAGCCTATTTCAAATCCTTTCTCTAGGATCGAGTCCGAGTCTAACAAAGACTTTAAGATTTAGCGTTGCCGCTTACCCCTTTTCCAGAAACGCCGGGAAGATCTGCCGGGATAATGCTTGAGCAGATCATGCATCCCGTGGGCCGAGTGGACTAACCAAAACACAGTTTGGGTCTAGAGGCGCGGGCCTTGAGTCTGAAGAATGAGAGCCCGTGGCCCTAACGGGCCTCGAGGGTTCAAATCCCTCTCCCGGCGCCAAACTCATTCTCTTGCAGCCTACATGGAAAGTGTAAAATCAAACTACCACTAACTTGGAAGTCTAGAGTTGTTGTCTTCAGAGCGATCCTACAGCAAGAAGGAATTTGTAGAGAGGCTTCAAAAGATCAAGGAAATGGGCTGGATTCCCCGCAAACGCTCCAAACATAACGTGGGAGCGGTTGGGAATATTCTCGAAGATCTAATGGATATTAGGGAGAACAATCTCCCAATTGCCAATGCGGGCACATGGGAACTAAAGGCTCAGCGATACGAAACAAGTTCCTTCGTGACCCTCTTTCATTTTGAACCTTGGCCTCGAATCGCACGAATAGTTCCGAGAGTATTTCTGCCCAAGTACGGTTGGCCTCATGCGACCGAACGTAACGAGATGAGTTTTCGCGTAACTATGAGCGGCGATAGATGCACAGACCGTGGATTCAAAGTTTTTGTCGACCGAACTCAACAACGACTACGGATTGACTTTGACGTGACCCAAGTGGCTTCACACCACGCGGGCTGTTTGGAGCAGGTAAGACAGAGAGTAGGACTCGGGAAAATTGAACCTGAGCCTTATTGGGTTTTTAGCGAACTTGAGAAAAAGGCTCGGCCAAAACTCCAAAACTCTTTCTACGTCATAGCCAAAAACACGAATCGTCGACGACAAAGAGAAGTTTCTTTACGACAGTCTCTTAATGCTTCAGAACTTTAACTTCAATAGGTTCCTTGATGCGATTGAGAAAGGCAAAGTTCTCGTCGACTTCGCTAAGACCACCCACAACCACGGAACGAAATTTCGTTTAAGACAGGAAGCATGGCCAGAATTCTACGATAATGTTGAGAAACTCTTCTGACGTAAGCTGTTCCAACTATTTTTGTCGTGGCTTCCAGAAGTCCAGCAGATACTCAAATGTGGTGCCCATGGTAATGTAGTTCGACGGCCAGCCAAAGATGCCGATTCGATTGACGATATTTGTGCGGTCCCAAATTATCGTATTACGAAGTTCGTACCCTGCATCAATCATGGCATGATACACGTACACGTGAATTGGGATTCGTTTTCCATACTTACCGTCACTCCACCACATGTCAGGCACATTGATCACATTGTGACCGCCGGGGATGAGCAGAGGCATTAGCCTTTCGTAAATGTCTTTCATTTGCTCAGCATATTCTTCTATCTGCAGTGTTCCAATATCACGTGGATCTTGGCTGTATTGTTCAACACGGAGATACTGATGATTCTCTCGTAGGTCTCCCCTTCTACTCTTGTTGAGGCGTGCACGGTTCAACAGATTCGCGTACGGTGGTGAAGTGAAGATCAGTTTAACGGTTTCATTCTCCAAATAGTTGGGAATGTTCCGGGCGTCATCACACATGACGATTTGAGTTGATGAATCACTCAGCTTTGCCTGTGCTAGACGCTCCTTGCTAGTGTTGCAATACTTTTTGTTGATGTCGAAACCCACCGCATTTCTGCCTATGTCTTGGGCGGCAAGAAGAGTTGTGCCGATTCCATTGAAGGGGTCCAGAACAAGTTCTCCTCTATGCGTGAAAAGTTCAATGGTTCGCTTAGCCAAAGCGATAGGCATGACTGCTGGATGAATGTCTTTATCGCGTACGTCACGTCCTTCATAGTACACTTGCCAGACTCCGATCTGCGACTTGATCCAATCCTTCGCAGTTAGACAGTTGATATGGTTAGGTGGACAATTGCAGGTCCTAGTATACCCTACCTTAAGCTTCTTTGTCGTTTCTAGCTCAGTCACTGCGTTCTGTCTCCTCGTTGTTCTTCAGGTATGAGTCTATGAGTCTGTTGATGATTTTGTCATAGGTGTCTTGCTTCTTGCCAAGGTCTGCTAGCCGTTCTCGCGTGGATTTCAATATCTTGATAGTTGTAGCGTCTTGTTCCAAGAGGTATCCGAAAGTATAGTTATTATGTATGACATATAACGTTTATGCGCCTTACTAGGCACGCTTCTTAGTTTGGCAGGCGTGTTTTCACTGAGCAAAATAAGTCAAATTTACTGTCATTTGATGTCAACAAATGTCAAATGGCATTATTTGGCCAAAATAACCTTGAAACGTATTTTGTCACTCAATTTATCGGTTCTCATCCGTGTTTCTCGGTTCTTCTTGGCTTACTCTTACTCATTATTGCATTTTCTCCACTGTGACGAGTGTTCTGTGCGGCTTCTGGAAGCCCATTCTCCTTTGAGCCCGCATGTTTGCAGATTGTTCTGAGCCTTCTCCCTGCCAAGAATCTTCCTTACTGAGCGACTAGGTTGAGGGCAAAATGCCTTTTCTTCGGTACTCCCGGATGATTTTAGAAACGTAGAGTCGATAGTTGTTGTAGTCTTTGTTCAAAATGCTACAGATTTCGCGGATAGACAGACCTTGATGCGCCAACTCGAGTATCCTGAGTCGTACACTCTCGAATGGATTGCGAATGTGACTTTCCAGCATGCTAAGAAATCTGTGGGCCTCTTCTGTAATTCGGTCTTGCCCATCTAGAATAGCATATGCAACTGCCATAGATTTGATCATGTCGAATAGAGCGCTTGAACTTGAATAAGCTCCGTATATTTTCCATCTCTTCGCATACTCGTTGAATCGGATTATGTCTTCTCGGATTGTCTCAACGTCTTCTTCCTTAATCGTCTGCTCGAAGGGTTCCATTTTCATAATAGCTCGCTTGTCTCTGTTGAGGGTTGCTTCACTCATTTCCTCATCTGTCAACTGGTGATAGACTGCGCATCTTTCAGTGAAGGTGTTGCCCAGTAATTTCTTTCGATTGCGAAAATATGAGTCTGGAGTGATGTTTGCTATGAGACTGAATGAAGCTTTGACTTCATTAGTTCCTCGGAAGTCAGAATAGATGTAGAGTCCTTCGCTTGCTTTCATCTTGATTGACAACTAATATTAGTCAAAATCATCCCGGTCCACCGAGCTATTTCAAAACCAATTTCGGCAACATAGCGGCGCATTGTGTTTTTCATGTCGGAAAACACGTACAAGTCATAGATTGGGACTCAATTTTTGTGAATTCGATGCTATTATAGACTACAACATGCATTGATTCATGCGAGATGACTAGTGAAAAAGTCCAAGACAGTGGCGCTCGTGAACAGGCAGCACGACCGAGACAGAATGATTCCCAGTCTCCAACAAGAAAATTCCTTTTCGTTTCGGATGCCGGTCTAATCGGTGACCTTGCATATGCTGTTAAGAACGAGGGAAGCCAAGTACGTTATTACATCGCGAGCAAAACAGACAAAGACGTTTCTGACGGATTTGTCGAGAAAACGGATAACTGGGAGTCCCTCAAGGATTGGGCTGACGTAATCGTCCTTGATGACATAGGCTTTGGCGCTCTCGCGGAACGGTTGCGTAAAGAGGGAAAGGCAGTAGTAGGTGGAACCGTTGCGAGCGACCGCTTGGAAGATGACCGCGACTTCGGCCACGAGCAGCTTAAGAAGGCGGGTCTTCAAACCGTTCCATCCTGGGATTTCATCACATTCGATGATGCGATCAAATTCGTCAAAGAGAATCTGGGACGATACGTAGTAAAGCCGAGTGGCAAAGCCCAAGAAGAAAAAGTACTGTCATTTGTGGGCCAAGAAGAAGACGGGCTTGACATAATCGCGATACTTGAACGTTACAAGAAGACGTGGAGCACGAAAATCAAAAGTTTCCAGATACAGAAATTCGTCTCCGGCGTCGAAGTAGCAGTCGGAACATTCTTCAACGGACAAGACTTCATCCTGCCCGCATGCATCAACTTCGAGCACAAACGAATGTTCAACGACGAAATCGGCCCAAGCACCGGAGAGATGGGGACCTTAATGTTCTGGTCGGACCGAAACCGTCTATATGATGAGACACTGGCGAAATTCAGACCGCTGTTGGCCGAGATGGGTTTTATTGGATACTTTGACATCAACTGCATAGTTAACGCCCGAGGAATATACCCACTGGAGATCACGCCACGATTTGGCTATCCAACTATCAGTATCCAGATGGAAGGCATCCTTAGCCGATGGAGTGATTTTTTATATGCTCTAGCGAACAAGCAACAATTCGCTCTCCGTACTCAACGGGGATTTCAGATAGGTGTCGTTGTTGCGGTGCCGCCCTATCCGTTCACAGATCCCGCCGCGTACAGACGCTACTCGGAGGATGCGGCGATCATTTTCAAGAAGCCTATGTCGAGCGGCATTCATCATGGTGACGCTAAACTTGTGGAGGGAGATTGGCGACTTGCAGGCAACTCCGGATACGCTTTAGTCGTTACCGGCTCGGGTTCAACAGTGGAGGAAGCCCGCAAGGAAACTTACAATCGGGTTAGGAACATTATCATACCGAATATGTTCTATAGGACAGACATTGGAGAGCGTTGGCATCGGGACGGAGACTTGCTACAAACCTGGGGTTATTTGTCGTAAAACCGTGTGCTTCTGCACCGAAATTGAGGCGTTACCTCTAGATTCTCTTGTCGTAATCTTGAAAACATCTTTTTGAGTGACTGCGACTCTCATACCTCAAGTACGCGTTACGCGAGGGTATAATTCACGCCGAATCAACCTTCATCCGTTAACTCATACAAATGGATTGTTCTACTCATCACTACCGTAGGCTCTTTCATGACTCCTCTTGATAGCAGCATTGTGAGCATCGCTTTGCCTTCAATTGCATCGAGTCTTCACATAGACTTCGCAACAACAATCTGGATCCCTGTCTCATACCTTCTCTTTCTTTCTGCTCTACTCTTAGTTTTTGGGAGACTCGCAGACATAAGGGGCAGAAGAATACCGTTTATCTTCGGATTTGCATTGTTTACCTGTGCCTCTATGCTTTGCGCTGTTTCACAAACCGGAATACAGTTGATATTCTTTCGATCCATTCAAGGATTAAGCGCTGCTTCGATGGGCGCAACTGCACCTGCCATAGTGACTGATGTTTTCCCCGGGAGAGAACGAGGGAAAGCTCTGGGCATTAATACAATGGCGATTTACGTCGGCCTATCCGTTGGCCCGACTTTAGGAGGTTTTCTTGTTCAGAATCTAGGTTGGCGTTGGATCTTCTTCATAAACGTACCAATCGGCATCTTTGTGGTTGCGCTTTCTCTGTTGAAGTTGAAAGAATCGGCAATTCTAGATAAAACGAAAAGGTTTGATCTATTCGGCGCGGGGACGTTCTCCGCAGGCTTAACCGCTCTGCTTCTAGTTTTCACACTCGGTCCCAGTTACGGATGGATGACATTCAGCATTATGAGCCTATTCATAGTCGCTGCAATTGCCTTCGTTTCATTTGTACTGGTGGAAAAAAGGAAAGGTGAGGAAGCTATGTTAGACATCTCCCTATTCTCTAATAACCAGCTCTTCGCAGCAGCAAATCTTAGCGCTCTTCTCAACTATACATCATTCTTTGGAGTGACGTTCTTAATGTCTTTCTATCTACAAAGGATTCGCGGATTCGAACCTGCAGAAGCTGGTTTAATTCTTCTTTCTATGCCTTTGGTCATGGCTGTTTTCTCTCCGGCCAGTGGTTGGCTCTCTGACAAATTCGGCTCGCGCCTGCTCAGCTCAGCCGGCATGGCTCTGATATGCCTAGCACTTTTCACGCTCAGCACCCTAACTGTCGATTCATCCGGTTTCGACGTAGTCATCAGATTGCTTGTACTGGGTTTCGGCATGGGAATCTTCTCTTCACCCAATACAAGCGCAGTTATGGGTTCCGTTGAGAAAAGTAAATTGAGTGTGGCGGCTGGCACACTTGGAACGATGAGGTTTACGGGTCAATCTATGAGCTTAGCCGTTATGGGAGCTGTTGCTGCCACTGCAATCTCTTCGACAATCCTTTCAGACATGCTCGTTGGCCTGCAAATCGAAGTTGGTACAGTTATGGCAGGAGCATTCGTGGAGGGGATTCGTAGAGCATTTATTGTCTCAGGATTCATCGCCGCAATAGGTGTGGCAACATCTCTTGTAAGAGGCAAAGGAAATTAGAAACCAATCTCAAAATTTTCACTTAGACGCATAGGATTCTGCAGGCATAGATTCGACGTAGATCAGAACACGAGGCAGCCCGCACCTCGTCAGGTTTATGCAAACTCACGAAATGCTGGTAGCTCCAGTATCTTTTCGAATTGGTTTCATATTCATGATCTAACAGGGTTCATTTACTGGCCGTAATTTCAAAAGCAGCAATTCTCGAACATCTTGCAGGTCTTGTTTCGACCGTATCTCTATGAAAAGCCAACGTCCCTCAGGAAATTGATGTGCATCTCGAAGAATCTTTTTCACATTCTTGCCGAGGTTTAGACGAAAAGCTTTCTCTGTTTGAATTCGGCCAATAACAATCTGTACTGTGAATCCATTCTTTCCCGGATACATTGATACTAGTGCCTTTCCTCCTTTGCGAAATCGTAGTGCCCATCCATAATTCTTCCCATAGAATGCAAAGTCGCCTTTGATCCTATAGTTGTCTGCAATGAATTGAGTTAACGATTCCCACAACAGCTGCTTCGCGCCGACTGCAGCGAACCCTTCGTCCATCGTCGGCTGATGTTTTTTATCGACGAATATACCGATGGCCACATCAGTCGATCTCCCTACGACCGTTATGCGCTGCAGCATTAAGACGAAGCTTGGACGTTCAAGTTAAACTCGTTCGATCTATGCTTTCACAACGATCGTCTTTGCCAGCATGTCGCCTAGGCGCTGTTTCTTATTAGTGGTTGCTATGAGAATAATTCCAAGTATGTAGATGAATGGTAGACTATCAATTATCCTGAGAATATTCCTGATCAGTGCCGCGCCGAGGTCACATTTCGAGCCATCATCTTTGACAACCTTTATGTGTGCAAATTTCTTGCCGATCGTCCGGCCGGAGGTTCCTTCGAAGTACGTGAAGTAAATCAACCACAGTACAAATTGGATTCCGAACATTCCACCAAACCAGCCCCATGCGAGGCCAGGCATCATTCCTCCATATGATGGGCCAGTCACAAACACAGGCATCAATAACAAGAAGAACAGGACGCCTGCGATGATTCCAATGATTATGTAGTCGATCAATCCTGCGATTATGCGAGATCCAAGATCTGCAGGAGCAGTTGGCGGCGTGTACCCCGCTGGTGTTGGCGCTCCGGTGGCAGCCGCTCCCAATGTAGTGCCGCAGTTCATGCAGAACTTCGCATCGACCGGTACCTCTTTACCACATTTAGAACAGTACGGCATCTGGATACTTCCTCATAGATCGAGGTAGCTATGATCGCTATATTAAACCTCCTCGAGTGTTCTTGGATCGTTGGATCTACGCCTCTTGGCACTATAAACCTCGTCGTAACCAATGTAATGCATGTATCTGGAATTACCACAATCCCTGGGCCTGATCATAAGAGAGAAAAAATCTTTCGTTGCGAGACTTACGAGGGTCGTCATAAGAAGGCCTTAATAGACATCAGGAATCTATGGAGAAACCTGAAAATCTATACATGACGTGTCAAAATTGCTGAAACCATTCTCTCTGGCGGGGCATGTCTTCAGTCAGACTGGATAGATTAAATTGCTACAACTATTAGCGATGAAAGACCATTGACGATAGAATTCTTGACATCCTACGGCTATCTGGGTATCCTACTTCTAGTCATAGCCATTAACCTTCTTCCTTTCGCTTCTCCCTCAAACCTTGTCCTTGCTGGCGCAATCGTCTATTTCACGGCTATGAACCCTGCCGCCATCGCGTTTCTTGTGGCAATTGGTGCGACATCAGCCAAACTAATCCATTTCTACATAGCCGCCATATTGGGCAAGCGGATCAACTACTCAAACGATAAAATGGGCAAATACAGCAAGATGCTTGGCCAGTGGGGCGCTCTCGGCGCATTCATCGCAGCCGCAACACCAATCCCCGACGATCCAGTCGTGATACCTCTCGGACTAATGAGATACGACTCCCTGAAATTTGCAGTCTCGTACTTCCTTGGGAAGTTGACGATCACTTTGCTCGGCGCCTATGGCGCGAAAGTTGCCGCTGTAAGATTGGAGATGCTCTTTGGAAACAGTGTTTCAATTGTGGGGTCTGTTATCCTCTCAATCTTGGCCATAACGATTCTACTTAAGATGGACCCATCTCAGATTCGAAAGTATGTGTCGAGGCTTTCCGGTAGATTAAACAAGAGACGAGATGAACGTTCCAACAGTTCCGATGAGACTTTGACTTAGCCTAGAATATTTTGACCTATCTATTGGTTCTGGATCCTTTAGACCCGCCTGTTGGAAGAGTAGGTTTCCATTTTTACAGCAATACAAATAGGTTGGATAACTTCACCTATGGCGTCGGAGCCTACTCTAGAATTGGAGAATGCAATAGAAACTTTCGATCTTACCAAGCAGTACAAAGATCTAACCGCTGTGGATCATATCAATGTAAAGATCAAGCAGGGGGAGATCTTTGGTCTGCTTGGACCCAACGGTGCAGGCAAGACTACAGCCATCTCGATGCTCTGCACCATTTTGAAACCAACCGAAGGAACCGCCATCGTCAATGGCTACGACTTACTGAAAGAACCTCACAATGTTAGGAAGTCGATCGGTATAGTTTTCCAAGAGCCAAGTGTAGACGACATTCTTACTGGTAGAGAGAACCTGCGCCTTCACGCAATGTGGTACGGTGTCCCGAGAGAGATGCGCGTCAAGAGAATAGATGAGGTTCTAAAGCTAGTTGGTCTTGAATCGAGACAGCACAGTCTCGTAAAGACTTACTCTGGAGGTATGAGACGACGATTGGAGCTCGCGCGTGGACTCCTTCACCTTCCCAAGGTTCTCTTCTTGGACGAGCCGACTTTGGGGTTGGATCCACAGACGCGTGAGCATATCTGGGAATACATTGAGGACATGTCTAAGGAGCGCCATATGACCATCGTCATGACAACTCACTACATGGAGGAAGCGGACAAACTCTGCGATAGAATTGCGATAATCGATGAGGGAAAGATTGTTGTTATGGATTCGCCTGGAAACCTTAAGGAGACGGTTGGCGGAGACATCGTCTGCCTGAAGATGGAGACCGTTGACGCTGAGCGGTTCAGGAAGATAAGCAGCGTTAGCAAGGTCGAGGTTCAGGAAGGATACATTGCCCTAACAGTCAAGAATGCGGGTCAGAATCTGAAGGAGATTCTTGATGTTGCTGGAAAGATTGAGAATGTCGAGATTAGATCTGCAAGCCTAAATGACGTCTTCCTCAACTACACCGGCAAAGAGATCAGGGCTGAGACAGGTGAAGGTGGAATCTTCGAGAGAGCTATGCGGGAGAGAACATCAAGATGAGTCAAGCTGAAGCAATCTATGCTCTCTGGCTCAGAGAGTTCAAAGTGTTTACACGTGAAAGGTCACGTGTCGTAACCTCCATCATCAACCCAATACTCTGGATATTCGTATTTGGAGGGGGACTCGGTTCCTCCGTGAGTATTCAGGGCGTGAATTATCAGGTCTTCATCTATCCAGGTATCTTAGCGATGAGTATTCTTTTCACGTCAGTCTTCTATGGAGTCTACATCGTATGGGATAGAAAGATCGACATACTCAAGGAAGTTCTAGTGGCACCACTGTCAAGGACATCTATCTTTGTAGGCAAAGTTCTCGGCGGATGCACAGACTCGATTTTTCAGGCTTTCATCATGTTGTTCATAAGCTTCGCAGTAGGAGTCCATCTCTCATTATCAGCTTTCCTACTCGCCCTTCTCATTCTCTTCCTGTTGGCTATGAGTCTGGTCAGCACCGGTCTGATAATAGGCTCGCTTATGGAAAGCCCAGAAGGGTTCAACATGATAGTCAGTTTCCTCGTTTTTCCACTCTTTTTCTTCAGCGGCGCACTTTTCCCACTAGAGAACCTTCCCCTCTGGCTTTCAATCATAGCCTACATTGACCCTGTGACCTACGGCGTCGACGCTCTAAGGACCGTTGTATTGGGAGTTTCACGGTTCCCATTCTACGTTGATCTAACGATTCTCAT
>Ga0315268_10001529_pt1 | contig 26635 bp, 25 predicted proteins | sample C1_top_MG_FD_204535 | JGI IMG/M metagenome (GOLD analysis project Ga0315268, IMG submission 204535) | Sediment microbial communities from Yellowstone Lake, YNP, Wyoming, USA - C1_top | ecosystem: Environmental > Aquatic > Freshwater > Lake > Sediment | place: USA: Wyoming | collected 2017-08-01
CTAGATGTACTTCTCAAGCTTCTCTGAGAGCTGTCATAACCGCCGTACGACACGCCTGTCGCGTTTCCCTGTCCGTTGCCGTAAAACTTCGCCTGCCATCCGTTCTGATCCCAGGCCTCATGCTCAAAACCTTCTTGGAAAACGACATTTTGATTCTCATCGTACAAGACCTCAAACAGATAAGCTTCACCGATCTGCTTGACCAACCGGAAGTTTGGGTTGCCAAGAAACAGCTGCGGTTTCCATTTATGGTCCTGAATCCAACCATATGAGGCCTTCGCCCCGACGTACACATGAGTTATCCCCAGTTCTTTCATAGTGCCATAGGTGGTTGCGTTCAGCGTCTCGTTGCGCATCAAGCCAACAACTTCTTGGTAGCCGCTGGAGAGCTGGCTTCCAGGAGTTGGATAGACAGTCTTGCGATTAGCCACTGCAGATATGAATGAGCCGGATTCATACGGGTTGATAAGAACAACAGCCTTGTCAGTCAGGTTCTCCCTCATCCAAAGCGTCAGATTATAGTCGTCCTCGGTTGTCACGGCAAACATCGCATAGGCGTTTCCAAGAGTGGTCGGGTCTAGGACGAAGCGTGCATAGACGAACGGTGTATAAACCATTGAAAGAACAAGAATGGTAGCGAGTAACGCTATCAGTGACTTCTGTTGAAACCTTCCCGCAATATGCAAGAAAAACGCATGCAAATTGCTATTAAACGTCGCGATAAGCAGGTACAAGCTTACAGCCAGAATTATCCCTTGATGTCCCCATGATATGATATTCAGTTCAGCAGGCAGCAAATATGAAATGAGGCCCAACGAAACGCTTGCCACCAAAACAAGCAGTGCCATTGCAAAAGCTCGCCTTGAGAGGCTGGCTTTTCCGACCTTGAAGAATAGTACTGTGCTCGCAAGAATAATGGCTGCCATGACTATCCGCAGGGCAAGGTAAGGCGAAAAATTTTCAATAGCCCACTGGATGCCTTGCACCATTCCTTGCTGGACTCGCGGATATTGCGTAAAATCTATTGGCAAACCAATGTTGTGACCAGGATAGGGATAATAAGCAATGAACCTGTAAAGAAATGGGCTCAGTGGAATCAGACTGATCGCGAAGACAAGGACAAATTGGCTCAGTGAAGCTTTTATGTTCGGGGTCTTTCGGAAATATTGAATGAATATCCAAATCACTGCTACCATCAATAGGTTCTGAAGGAAGGAGATGATGATTGCGCCCAAATAACCGAAGATGATTCCTATTGCGAGAAGCTCCTTCAGATTTCTCTTTTGCGTGTCAAAAAACAAGCTGAATTGTAGGCCTAGGCAAATTAGGAACAAGGCAAATCCTGTGACGAAGGGGTTGCTTCCCCATGTGATGAACATGGGCCAAGCGGCGACAAACGTGAAAATGAAGACTGCTCCCAGATAGAAACCACGATTTTGCCAAATGCGTTTAGCAAGGAAATAGGCGGCCAAGACTGTTAACGCATTGAAAAGCAAACTAACGAAGGTAACTGCTTGGGGACTCATCCACCCTGTCAAGCTCGCTGCGGAGGCAAATATGACATGTGAAGCCTGTGGATAAACGACTCCTTCAGGAAGGTACGGTTCCAGAGTGTTAGCCAAATATCCCTTTTCTATGATGACCTTAACCAGAAGCGAGTGTAGTGACACATCATGAATGCTTCCGTAGATCAGAGCAGATGATGCGCCTACTTGCACTGAAAGGGCCATCAAGAACAGGGCGAAGACGAGAATCTGTTCGCGTCTAGCTCTTCGATGTTCTTCGTTGTGAGTAGGCGAAGATTGGTCTTCTTTCTTGTGCGTCAAATAGTGGCCAACCGAAATAAGCCCGAAGATGACGAGCAAACATGCAATGACTAACGTGTTGAGCAAGTGTAGCGGCGGAAGCGCAACGACATAAAGCACCAAACCTCCTAGGTAAGCATTCAGAACGCATTTCTCCACAAAATCCATCTTCTTGAAAAGGCTTGAAACTCTGGCCAGCAATAATCGAATAGGTTCTCCAAGGACGACCAGAGCTGCCATCAGTGCAATAAGTTCAAGTATTATGACTATAGCGTCTAGCACCTAAACTTCACACCTGATGCCCTTCCTTGTGTGTCTCCTCATAGCTTTACCTTTCATATACCTATTAAAAGGTTAATATCATAATCATTCTAGCATTTCTCGATAGATGTCGAGTAGTCTTTTTGAATACTCGGTCCAGTCTAGAAATGCATCCATGTGCTCTGGGATCTTTTGGGTTTTTTTCTTCGAACTGTTCAATATTCTGTCAGCAATTTCTTGTGGACTGAGAGAAACTCCATCTGCCAATCCGGCTTTGACCAGATCTTGCAACGGTCCAAAACTCAGCACAATGACAGGTACTCCTATCAACAATGCATCATAAACTACTCTGCTGAAACTTTCAAGACGCGAGAGGAGGATGAAGGTGCTTGCCTTTGCGTATTCATTGAGCAATTGCTTTCTCGATAACGCATGTTTCCATTCCACCAATGAATCGATACCCAAGTTGTGTGCGCGGTCAACAAGTGATTCATGTTCAGGACCATCTCCTATTATTACGAGTCTGCAGTCGGTGTTACCTCTGTTAATCAGTTGCGCGAAGCCTTCGAGGATCTTATCTACGTTCTTGTAAGATTTCAGTGCTCCGATATAGAGAATTCGTTTAGGTTCTGCTGGTACGTGTTTTATGCTTTTGATTTCTTTCATGTCCAGACCTTCCGGCAGCAAGACTATGTTTTTGAGTTCGGGGAAGTCCTCACGCGCTATTTTCTCTTCGTAGGTTGAGTTGACCAAGGCTAGGTCTACTCGGTTTAGCATGGTTCTTCTTATTCCCTGCTTGTAGAGTTCGAGGAGTGAGTGTCTAAATGCTGATTGTCCAAAACGGTGATAATGAGGTTGTAACACGAGTTTCTGTTTTCCATGCTTCGTCAATGCTGCAAGAAGTGGTGGGAGTGTGTGAATGTTGTGGACATGAATTATGTCTGCCTTTTCATGTCGCAAGGCCAAGCTGAATTCTGGTTCTGGAAGATAGAAGGGGTCACCCAAAAAGGGTTTGAACCGTTTGACTGAGACTCCATTGATGTTCTGAGTTTTTCTGACGCTGCTGTTCAAGTCGACTGAATAAACGGTTACTTTCATATTGTGTGCGATAAGTGTTTCACTTATTTTTTGCACGACTGTTTCCACTCCGCCAATGTTGGGACAATATTTTGGAGTGACTTGCAGAACGTGCATTGGTCGTTTCTCCACAATACGCATTTTGTTCTGGGTTATAGTGATGTTTTTGTGCTTCTTATCGGTTCCCACGCGTAGGGAATCATGCCTTTTCTGAAGATTGCTCTTGCTTGAACGTAGACAATTGCTTCCAAGAATCCTCCGAGCAAAAGGTAGGGGATTTCTTTTGGCGTTAGGGCAGAGGCAGCTCGCAGGATGTTTCTGATGTCTGATGTGGGCACTTTGTACCCAGTTGAGTCCTGCAATTGCATGTGACCGATCCAATTCCGTTTGCGTTGTTTCATCAAGTCCGAAACGTTTGTTGGGCACCTTATGTGCACTATGGCTTCTGGGACATAACGTATGCTCTGATGTTGTCTGTGAATGGTCATTTCAATGAATGGTTCGTCTGTGACAGTATTTTCCGGAATATCTTCAAGACAGGAGGCACGTATTGCGCAAAGTTCGCCTGACAGCTTGGGTGTTCCAAGTATTGAGATTATGTCATGTAGCCGCCATATCACTTGAACAATGCGGTGGCTTATGCCTCGCGAATCTTCAAGGGGCACAGGCCGTGCGAAGACTGCACCAGCCTTCCAGAGTGTGAGTCGATGCTGAAGTTTTCTTATGCTTTCTTTTGCTGGCAAAGCGTCAGCGTTTGTCAAGATTAGCAGATCTGCATCGCTTCTTGCATGTCTGAAGATTCTGTTAAGGGCATGCGATTTTCCTTTACGCTCATTTTCGGTTATTAAGTCAATTCTGGAATCCTTTTGCTGAAATTCTTTGACAATTTCTGGCGTCCTGTCAGTGCATCCTGAACAGATGACCAGAATTCTATAGTTGTACGATAGGTCTTGTTTTGAAACCAGGTTCTGGAGGAGACGAGAAATATTGTTCTCTTCGTTGTAGGCACATATCCCGACTATCGCCTTGAGCGGAGACATGGGTTCACGCAGTTAGCCTGCACAACTTCTCGGTCTTTTCATTCTAAGAATGTATGACGTGAATTCCTTTATCTCATTCGGGGTTAGTTTTGACTTGCCGTTCTTTCTATTCACAAAAGTCATCGGAAACTCTCTCACGTCGAATCCTCTCTTGCAGGCTTGGCGTATGGTTTCTATCTGTATTTCATATGTCTCACTGTGCAGGTCTGGAACCATCTCTCTTACGAGGTTTGTTGAATAGCAGCGTAAACCGCTCGTATAGTCGTGTATTTTTGCTCTCACTAGAAGGGAGGCAAGTATGTTGGCTACGCGACTTGTTGCGCGCCGAAATATGCTCCATCTCATCACACCGCCTCCTTTGCAGTATCTGCTGCCTATTGCGAGGCCTTTTCCTTCTTTCGCAGTGGAAACTGCTCGCGGCACATCTCTTGGGTTGTGTGAATAGTCGGCGTCCATTGTGACAATATAGTTTGGAGGCTTTATTAGTGACAGAAACACTTTGAAGCCGTCTGTAATTGCAGTTCCGAGTCCTGATTTCCTTGGTCTCATGAATAGTAGGATGTTCTTGTATCTTTCCTGTAATCTTCTGACTGCATCGGCGGTTCCGTCGGGGCTGGAATCGTCGATGACCAATAAGCGGAGATCGAGATTTAGGCTTTCAATGTCGTTGATTAATTTCTCAATGTTTGCAGCTTCACAAAACGTGGGTAGGATTATCCCAATTTCAGATTTTGCCTGTAGATCCCCTTCAACATTTTTGGGACTTCGAGTTACCATATAATTCATTTCATGCCATTCCTGTTCGAGGGCTTTGATTTGTTGTACTATCAATATTAAACTTTTGACTGTTAGAGCGTAGGGGAATATAAAGCTTGACCCTTTTTACTTTGAGTGTGCAAGCTTTTTCCTGTAGTAGCCCAAGGGGTGTCGTACGGTTTGGCACAGTCTGTCAGGGTTCACGCATACGCTGTGGGTTTTTAGGGTGTCGCACATTGGCGTGGTGTATCTTGTTCTGGAGCCGCGTTCGCCTGCTATGTGTTCGACTTGGTATCGGGTCATTCTTTCGTTGAAGTCTGAGATGTTTTTGAAGAGTTCGATCACTTTTTCTGAGGGCATTCCGATGTTTGTGAGGAACGAGGTTAACGTGAATCTGCCTATGTGGGAGAGGTGTCGGCCTGACGAGAATGCTTGGTACAGGGCTTCTATGCAGGGCGGGAAGGCGGTTTGTGTTATGGCCTTGGGGAAGCCTTCCATTTCGGTCTGGCCTATTCTTTCTACGGTTAGTTTCTTTATTTTTTCTGCAATTTCCATTATTTTTGGCGGAAACTTGGGCAATTCTTCCATTTCTTCTCGTTTTTCAACGTTTCTGCGGACTTCTTCGCTCAGAAGTCTCGCAGTTTCGACTTTTCCTAGGTAAACGTTTCCATTTGATAGGATTCGATTGATGAGTTTCCATTTCTTGTCGCGTAGATGTGTGGTGTTTCTGAGGTAGTCGGTGAAGTTCAGTGAGAATTCGTAGGGTATTGTTGCAGCGTTGTCTGGACAGAGTTGCCATCCGAAGTTTTGGGCGAATTCGAGGATTCTTTCTCTGTTCTCGTCTTTCAGGTCTTCGTAGGTCTGCTTTGCCTCTGCCAATGCATATCTTTTTTTGATGAACGAGTTTCCTGTGGCGACTGCAAGCATTATTGCGGCGGGGAAGGACATGATTTCTACGTCTTCGTCGTGTTGTGGATTTCGGCTGACGTAGGTGTACAGTACTGCTTCTTCTAGTCTTTCTTGGGCGCGTTGCAGGATTTTTTCTAGGCCGGGGTTTGTGAGGTCTTCGATTTCTAGGTCTGGGATTTTCATGTATCGTGTTGCTGCTTTTAGAAAGGGGTATCTTGCGTAGTCGTTTTTGGCGAATCTTGAAAATGCACGTTGCATTTTGTTTTTTCTCTTATTCTGTTTCGATTCTTGGTGCCAAGTAGAAGGTTAGTTTGCCTTCTTTGGTTTGTTGGAAGTCGAGTTTTATGGGCATGTCCTGCGAGAATTCAAGTGTGGCTATGTCGCTGGTTGCGGATGCGGCTTTGATTATTTCTGTGAGGTAGCTGAGGCTGAAGGTGGCTTTTTGGGGTTCTTTGGCTTCCAGTTCTAGCAATGTGTCGCTTCCTTTTTGGAGAGTTATTATTGCGCCCATTAAGTCGCCTGCGGCGTTAAAGACTATTTTTTCTGGGTCGGCTTCGATTCTTACGTGATCGCTTACGAGTTGGGCGTCTTCGATTGCTTGGCTTAGACCTTGGGTTGTGGCTTTGACTTTGACATTAAATGTGATTTTTGGTGTGGGGACTTCTTCTTCTGAGGCTTCGAGGGTGGGCATGGTGAAGTTGCGATTGTATTTTCCGACGATTGTGATCTGTAAGCGTCCTGTTTTCTCGTCCAATGAAAGTTCTAATGTTTCGCCTTTGCCGGCTCTTTTCAGCAGTTTGAGTAGTTCGGTTATGTTTATGCACATTTTTGTTGGTTCTGTACATGTGTATTCTTCGAAGATTGTTTTGGGCCATTCGAAGTCGATCATGGCTACGCGTGAGGGGTCCATTGCTCGTAGTTTTATGCCTTCTGAGTCTAGTTTGAATGTGGCTTCGTCTACGAGTATGGATATGGATGTGATCATGTCTCGGAGGAGTTTGGCGTCGGCTACTTTGAGTTTGAACATTGAGGTGTCTCACCTTTGTATTCGTTATTTGCGTAGTTGCTAATAAAAGACTTTACATATTAACCTTCACATTTGCCATTTGCACCGAGCAGGCATGGTTTCAAGAGAAAGGGGATGTTCTGAAGGCTTACTGTGTGCTTGACCTCGTCTGCTCTTGCGAGTTTGAGCCTCCTATACATAGATTGAACTTCTGGTTAGAGAGAGCTTTAGATGGATTGACATCACGTAAGTCTTAATGGAAACCTTCTAGAGAGTTCCTGACTTGGCCGTTCACTATTGAACAACAATAAAGCTCCGCAAATCATTTTAATGCGTGAAGCAGAAATGGTTGCTATGAATTCCATTAGTAGCAGAACAATCGGAACTGTTGTTGCCTTATTCGGTTGGCTAGCATTCATTGCGCTTTACCTTGCATTCTACGCAGGCGGATTCGACTTCTGGCAAAAACTGGCGGTATTCATAGCTTCAGGAGCCATTGTGATTGCCGTAGTCGCTGTTTTATGGATTAGGTGGGCAATGAAGTAGTCATCGGTTCAAATGATAGTCTGATGATTCTTCCTTTCGCGAAATCCGAGCGCTTAGCTGTATTCTCTGAATGTGTAGTTGCATTTTGTGCAGCGTAGAAACTGAGTTGAAGACTCATCCGCGCCTCTCGTCTGCACTTGCCAAACATAAGCTGTATTGTTCCCGCACTTCGGACACTCAATCCTCACAGTCGGCAATGTCCGCAGTTTCTGCTCTTCCTTGCCGATCACGGCCACGAGCTGCGTTGGCTTGTGCTGGAAGACTTTGGCAACTTTGGGTTCGATCTTCTTGCTTGTGGTCGGTTTCTTGTAGCCGCATTTTGAACAAGCCAGAACCAACGTTGCCTTGCCGGTTTTGCCCTTTTTGGGCTCAAGTCGGGAACCGCATTTGGGACAAAACTCCATAACGCTTTTCTCCGTTGTCCGTTTCTTTAGCCTTAGCATGGTCTCTTTTATACTTTTTCTTGTTTCAATAAATATTACGGCTAAACCTGACTTATGCCCGAAGCGATGAGATGAGCCACGCGCAATGCTTCAGGGACGTTGCTCCGCGTAGAAGTTAACCGCACAATCCTCCGCGCATCCTTCTCAAGAATCCCAGACACTTCCATGTACACCTTCTCGTCCCTGCTTCTGGTCTGCACCTCAAAAATTTCCCCGGCATTCCGAACTGCCTTCCAGCGCTCTGTACTTCTCGGCAAATTCTTCAAAGCCGCTTTGATCTCCTCAAAATTCGGCTTGTCCCGCGTGACTGCGATGACCGGCAACCCTGTTTCTGCATTAAGCCTCTTGATGTCCACCACGTTGAATCCGCCGAACGTGACTCCGTCAAGCATTATTACTCTAAGCTGCTTATGGTGCGGCGAATCAACAATCATCGCTGCTATCTTGTCAGTAGCGTCAAAACCGTCCACCTTGACCTTCGTGCTTATCACGCCGTCAAGCCAGTACCCGCCCCGAAAAACAACCCCAACAATAGGAGCAAAGCCTTTCACGTGAGGAGTGAACATTCCATCGTCAACCCCTAAAACACGAATTTCAGGCTTGATGATTCGAAATCTCTTCAAAGACAAAAGGCCCATCGACCTAGCAAGAATATGAGCGCAAGAGGCATTATAAACCTAATGAAGAACAGGAATATGCAGAGGCTTCTTTTCAGCAGAGTATACAAGAGTCTAATCTGAGTTCTGACCGAGCACAAACCTGCATCGCTTGGGGATGCGCGCCATTACTTTTCCTTGAGGGCTCTAGCAAGCTCTTTGCCAAATTCCTTGTTCATGTCACGCGCTTTTTCCAAAGCATTCCGCAAAATCGTCTCAGGCTTCACGCCATCCGTCGTGCGAACATAAATCACTGGGCTTGAAGCCAGCGGATGAGGCACGTCATACCCCGCCAAATCCACATGCTCTTCTTCCAAAAGCTTCTTCTGCAACAAGTTACAAAGCGTGTGACCCGCACCTTCAACTTCAATCCTGAGCTCGTTTGAAGTCTTCTTTAACACGTTAACCTTCAACTAATTCACGCCCTTTCTTTACTCCAACATTCCCTTCCCATAATCCGAAGTGATCTTACGTCTCTCCAACATTCCACACCTTGGACAATGCATGCCTTGGCGTCTTGGCTCAAGCAAGTTGCCGCAATTTGAACAGAAAGCGTAAACCACCCCTAAATTCTTGTCCTTAGTAGACAAGTGGTAAGTCCGATTCTTCTCGCTGATCACTTTAGCCCGTATAATATCGCCAGGCTTGCAGATGTCAAACATCGAATCCACATACCGCAACTGCACATCAGAAACATGCAAAATCCCCGTGAAAACTCCCGAAATCTCTTCATCCCCTATTTCAAAAATGCGCACACCAGCCGTCTCGGCCTGAGCAGTTGAAACCTGTCCCAGAACCGTGCTTCCGCTGTTTGGAACTCTTGCGCCGTGAACCAATTGATGAACAGAAACGCGTCTATGAACCAAGTCGACCAAGGCGCGGCCGATGACCTTCGAGTAAATGACGCCGTCCTTCACGTATGTCCCAGCATCGGGAATGAACTCTTCAATGACGCCTAGGCGATCTCCCGGCACCACCAATAACCCGGTTTTCTGCTCGCTAGCTTTTGAACTCATCTAGATTCCCCTTTTCTTTTCTCATAGTCCACATGTCAAACGCGTACACTGTCAAATGTAAACGTTCACTAAATGGTCATAACTGTACTTTATGCGCCTCTCAATAAACCTTTTGATTCGCCCACCCGAAAGACCCATGCATGGGGTTTCATTCCCGTTTTCCCGTTCCCTCAACAACGTACAAATCCACCAGAAACTCGTGCCTTCTTTTCGTATGGAAACTAAACATGTGAGGAACAGTCATAACCAGCGCGTAAACAGCCTTAATCTTTCCGCCGCTGTTCTCAATGAATCTTTCAAGGAAAGAAGAAGGCGAAACCTGGATCAGACTATTGCCACTGGCTTTCAACTGATTTACAGACAATTCATCATCGTGCACGCTCTTGTGAAGAGAATAGATCATGCCACCTATCTCCAAAGCCTTCTCCAAAAACTTCCGATCAGCCCCGCGTTTCTGCACTCCGAAGGGCGGATTCTGCAACACGGTGTCAAAACATCCGTGGACAGCCTCTATGTCCGCGGCAACCCACTGCACTTTATCCTTCAATCCAACTCTAACAGAATTGTCAAGGGCCACCTTCACAGCGCTCCTGTCAATGTCCACACCCACAACTTCCCTTGCACCTAAGAAGGCTGCCCCTAAGCTCAGCCTTCCAGTCCCACAGCCCAAATCCAAAACCGCTCTGCCAACAATATCACCATTAACATAGGCTGCCAAATGAAGCATCCTTGCCGCAGCGTCAGTTGAAATCGTGTACTGCTCAAGGTCTGTACTGGGTGCAGGATGGGGCTTAATCTGTGAGAGTAGTCTCTCTAACTCTAGCTTTCGAGCAATCCTCTTTTGCATAATTCTTCCCAGGACAGCTTGCCAACAACAACTAACGCCTCATTAATCGTCAAGACAGGCTTCTTAAACTTGGTAGCGTCATCAAGCGACAGTCTTGGACACGCCGTGTTCACAAAAGCGTCCACTGTTGGAAACTCCATCAACACCTCTGGAGTGATTTCCTTACCCGCAAAAAGATGCACAGTCTTGCCATTCTGCTCAAGCTGTTCCTTCACTTTCAAAGCCTCTTCCAGCCTCTTCTGTCCCGGCTTCAACCCGACCAGAACACCAAACGTCTTCCCCTTCCGAGCTTCTTCCACGCTTGCCCACCGCTGCTTGAAGACCTTCTCAGCCTCGCGATTCACTGAAAACGCAGTATTATCATATGGGTCAGCAACTATCGTCGGCTTCGAAGTTGAAAGCGCAACTCCTAAAGCGTGAAACTGTCCGCCACCAACGAAAAGGAAAGCTTCAACATTCTTCGCTATCGATATGGCGTTGCTGTAGTCGCACCCGATAATTTGCCCCGGATAGTTCAGACGCCGAGTGTCACCTATCGCAACAGTCTTCCCAGCATGAATCAGAATTTCTCTGACCTCATCCAATGTTTGCACGTGTTGCACGGTTGTAGCTAAGCCTATCTTGCGCCATTTCTCCATCATCGACAACGCTTTCTCAACCGCACCAAACACGTTCAAAGTCGCACGGGCCTCTACGTAGATCGTGGGCACACGCTCATGTTTCACCAACTTCGAGTGCCCATAATGGATTATCAAGTCCACCCCTAGGCTCTCAGCTTCAGCAGTCGCCAAGTCACAAGCTCCATAACACGGGTCTGCAGAGACTATCGGCAAAACACCGAACTTCTCAACAATTTTCGCCAAACGCGGAGCCTCAGGCTTCAAACCCTCAGGAAACTGAATCAGAACGCGTTTAGCTCCAAGCTTAAGGATTTCTTGCTTCACTCTTTCTTCTTCAAAATCAAACTGTTTCATCATGCAAACACACCCAAAGCATTTGTTGGAGAGTCAAATGCAGTTTCCGGACAGGAAAAGGAAAAATGGGTACTGTTTATTCGATCCATTCCCAAGGTTGTTTTGGCTTCTTGATTTCGTGTCCAAGGTTTCTTTCATGCTGCTCAGCAAGCCGCTCTAAGATAATTTTCTGCTCTATGCTTGCCACGAGCTTCTTTGTAGCAAATACTGCGTCATTGTTTACTGAGATGCTGTCAATTCCCACTCTCACCAGAAATTCTGCAAAGTCCGGCAGGTTTGATGGTCCTTCCCCGCAGATGGAGACTGTCGCCCCGTTTTCGTGAGCCACTCTTATCAGGTGGGCAATTATCCTTTCAACAGCCGGATCTCGCTCGTCAAAGTATCCCATTTGCCCCAAGCGTTCGGAGTCTCGGTCAATCATCAGTATGCCTTGGGTCATGTCATTTGACCCTATCGAGAAACCGTCAACCAGCTTTGAAAACTCGTCAGCAAGAATAGCAATAGACGGTGTCTCAGCCATAAACCACACTTTGAAGTCCTTAGATCTTTCTAAACCTTCCTGGCGCATGATTTCCAAGACCGCCTTAGCTTCCCACAACGTGCGCACCACAGGAAGCATGACCCAGACATTCTTCAAACCCCACTCTTTTCGGCATTTGACGATGGCTTGGCACTCAAGTCTGTAGGCCTTGTCATACCATTGGCTTATGTAGCGGCTGCAGCCTCTCCATCCGAGCATCGGGTTGGCTTCAACAATCTCGTATTTTTCGCCGCCTTTCAATTCTCTATATTCGTTGGTTTTGAAGTCGCTGAAACGCACGACTACTAGACGGGGTTGTATTGCTCTCGCTACGGTTGCGATGCCTTCTGCAAGCTTGTCAACAAACTTCTGGCTTTCACCGGTCTCAACGAAATGCATAGGATGTTCGCCGATGTAGCTGGCCAAAATGAATTCCATTCGCATCAAGCCAATGCCTTCGAAAGGCAAGTCCTTGTACTCTTCAACCTTCTCTGGAACACCTAGATTCATGTAAATCTTGGTCGCCGTGACTGGCACTGACTGGAACACGCCACCAGCAACCGTAGTCTGAGCTGTAGCTTCGGCTGCTGATGCGAGTTGCGCCGTCAGAGTCTTCAGTATGCCTTCATACACGACGCCGCTTCGCGAGTCCACAGTATACTCCTTCCCGGTTATCATGACTTGCGTGGCTTTTTCTGCGCCCACAATGCAAGGTATGCCTAGCTCACGGCTAACGATGGCCGCGTGGCATGTGACGCCTCCTTTGTCGGTGACTATGGCGCCTGCAAGCTTCATGAAAGGTACGTAGTCAGGATTGGTCATCTCGGTGACGAGTATGTCGCCTTTCTGCATGACCTTGCCCGCTTGCTCCGGGTCAGTAACTACCTTTGCAACGCCTGCACCGTAACCTCTCTTGCCCGCCGCAATGCCCCTAACGACGACAGTCAACGTTTCGGCTGCCTTTGTTTCTTCTTCACTTTTGCCCTCTGCTTGTGTCTGTTGCCGGCCCCAAACGGTTTCGGGTCTTGACTGAACAATGAAGATGTTCGTCGGCGCCTGCAGGTCTCGGTCTATCGTCCATTCAATGTCTTGCGGTTTCCCATAATGCTGTTCAATACGTTTAGCCAGTTCTGCTAGCTTGAAGATTTCCTGATCGCTTATGCACGGCTGCTCCTGCATTTCAGCAGGCACTTCTGCGTGAATCGTGTTGCCCGTCTTCGGGTCGCGAATGTACTGAACTGTCTTCTTAGCCACTCGCCTTCCAATTATTTTCAAAGACTGCTTATCAACCACAAAATCGTCCGGGGTAACTGCACCCGAAACGACAGCTTCGCCCAGACCGTGATTGCCTTCAATGACGATCTGGTTGGTTTCGCCAGTGACAGGATTCAATGTGAACATGACGCCTGCGGCTCTGGAGTTCACCATTTTCTGGACTCCGACGCTTATGAAAACTTTCTCGTGCGGAAACCCTTTCTCGTTGCGGTAGAAGATCGCGCGTGGCGTGAATAGGCTTGACCAGCATTTCACGGTGTTTGTGAGAACACTGTCGGCGCCTCTGATGTTCAGGAAAGTCTCCTGCTGTCCCGCAAAGGACGCGTCAGGCAAGTCCTCGGCTGTAGCGCTTGACCTCACCGCCACGAAGACTTCTTTCATGTTCAGCTTTTTGCATAAGTCTTCATATGCTGATCTGACGGCATTTTCGATGTCCTTAGGCATAGGTGTTGCTTCAATCAATTCACGGATTTTCTTGGAAGCCACCTCATACTGCCTAGGATCATTTGGATTGGTCACATTTTCATTTATGATCTCGTAAATCTTCGCTGATATGCCAGTTACCTCAATGAACTTCTTGTAAGAATAGGCTGTTATGGCAAAGCCGGGCGGCACTGGCAAGCCAACGCTAATCATTTCACCCAAGTTCGCGTTTTTCCCCCCAACAGACGGTATGTCAGTTTTTCTCAAACCTTCAAACCATATTACCAAGTCTTCACGCATTTCATTCAATTGGTTTCGCCTCTTCAGTCTTGATTTTCTCAATCACTATCTTGCAGGGCATCGGCAGTTTAGCGCTTCCACGCTTCAATGATTCCCTTGCAAGTTCCACGGCATCAGCATTAACGTGTATGCTGATGATCACCTGATCAGGCCTCACGCGTGCCGCAGTCCCAATAGGAGTGCCGAAAGATCGGCGCATGCCCTGCTGAAGACGATCTGCGTGTGCGCCGAAAATCATCTTGTTCTCCCTGAGAATGGTGTGAGGAAAGGGATGAACGTCTAGGCGATAATTGTTCACAAGTTTCTCCATCAAAGCGCGATTTGCAGCGATACGCGCTGCTTCCAACGCGTTATGGCGGATCTGTGCACTCTGCAAGGAGATGAGCTTGGCTTCATATTCAAATTTGGCCTTAGTATCGCCCATCGTGAATTTGGTTATCTTCGGTTGCGGAAAACCTCTAACATATTCTCTTCTCGTGTAGGATTGACCTTTAACCGGTCGGTAGTTTTTTGCACGCATTAAACATTCCCCTTCTGCATACCATATCCGCAATATTTAAACGTTTTATCAAGCAATCCTCAAGATATTTTCTTAGATAATTGATTTACTTTCTGGTTTTGCAATACTTATTTATCGTCCACAAAACTACTTTGCCGAACGTGTTTGACTTTTCCAGACTGGTGCTTAAACTATAACGCTAAAATATCTGCTTCATAGTATTAGCAGTAATCATCCGCGAAGACGGCCCAACAAACAATATCCAATTGATGGAAATGATCAGTCCTAAGCAGAAAAGCCACGTGTTTATTCTGGGAAAAAACTGGAAGCTTTCAACGGCTGAACTCGTTTCATTCTTGAAGGCCAGAAATCACAAATTCAAGATTACAGGTCTTTCAAAGACGTTTGCCATTGTCACTAGCGAAGGGGCTCTGGATGCATCGTTGATTGATGATCTTGGGGGCACGATAAAGATCGGAAAAATCAGATCAAGCATACCCTTGGAAATTGTGGAAGACGCATTTCTTCACAGAAAGAAGGAGGTTCAGGCCGAAGTCAAGGAAAGACTCTCTGCGGATCATGTTGTTGACGAAGTCTTCAAAATGCCCATGCAGAAGTGTGTTTTCGGAGTCAGCCTCTATTTTGAAGACTCCCGTTTTCTGCGGTTCTCCAAGGAAATTCAAAGATTTCTGGGAAGCTACTTCAAAGAAGAGCTAGTCTCTCGTGGGGTGAGAGCCAAGTTCATGGGTTTTCCTAAGAAAAGACAGTTGCCCCAGCTGACCCATGTTGAAGTGTTGAAAAAGGACCTGATTGGAAAAAGCGCGGAAATCCTGTTCTGCATAGGCACTGGACGAGCATTTGCCTCAAACACACTTGCCGTTCATAATCCGTTCGAATTTCAGAAAAGGGACGTAGGTCGACCTGTTCAGCGGAGAATCTTCTCCATACCGCCCAGACTAGCCAAGATAATGGCTAACCTGTCGGCGTGTTTGCCCGGAAAAGTCTTGCTTGATCCCTTCTGTGGAGTGGGTACGATTCTTCAGGAGGCGTTGTTGTTGAAGGCTCGGGTGATAGGTGTGGACATAAACCCTTGGTGTGTCAAAGCCGCCAAAACAAACCTTGATTGGCTCAGCAGACAGTACGTTTTGAAAGATGCAAGTTACACGATTCTGCTGGGAGACGCGCGCAGTTTGGCGAATCGGATCAGTGAAGAATCAGTTGATTGCATTGTGACGGAGCCAGATCTCGGTCCAGCTCTACGCCACTTTCCCACGGAGTTCTATGCAAAAAGACTCATCGACAAGGTGAAGCCTCTCTATTTTGATTTTCTCAAAGAGGCATACAAAACGCTGAAAGCCGATGGAACCGTGGTTTTCGTGACTCCCTACGTCAAAACACGTCAAGGCAACTTTGTGAATTTGAACATTGAAGAAAGAGCCGGTACCATTGGGTTCAAAATGGTGTGCCCCTTCGATAGGGTTCTTTCCGACGACGCCTTGTTGATCCGAAATCTGGTGACGGATTCGTCTTTTGTTGACATTGGAGAACGTCACAAGATTGGGCGAGAAATTCACATCTTGCAGAAATAATGTACGCGGATGACCTCAAAGAATACCGTGGCCACAGCCTTTTAGGATGTCAGGCGCTTGTTCTTGAACCATGTTTTGGCAAGTTCGTCGTAGTTTGGGAAGACTTTTTTCAGGATTGGGATGTACATTTGCACTTCTTCTTCGCTCAGGTACTGGAATTGGTATTCTCCCATGTACGGGGCTGGTTCGCCTTCTCTTGTGACGAATTCAATGTGCATGAAGGGGTCTCCGCGTTTGATGGTGATCGATCGGCGGTCGTTGCTCAGGTTGACAAGTTCCAAGGCCAATCTTCCGATGAATCCGCTGTGAACTTTTGCCGCGTTCAGAAATGACAGTCCCATCCTTCCATACTTGCTTTTGGCGGTCAAATGGGCAACGATGTTTGGCGGTGTGAACACGACTTCATGCGAGATCAAGTTCTTGTGCTCCAGATAATGAAGCGTCGTTTCTTCCCTCACTGTCATGATGTAGCCGTCTCCGTCGAGCAAATCGTAATCATGCGGGTATATGCACTTGTAATTGTCAATGAGTTCCTTCATCTTGTCCTTGCCTAACACACACATATTTGGGTCCTCCAACACTTTTCTAGCAATACTGAACCTTTCAAGTTATATACTTTTTCAACACGTTTCTTGACCACAAAACATAGTCTGGAAAAGTCACCTTGTTCTTATCGTCAGCGCTATGATGGCGCTTGTAAATGAAAACAGCGATATGCCGAAAAAAGTGAGTGGAAGAGACTGGGTTGTTTGCAAGAGTAATCCTGCGAAAGGCGCTGATAAGGTGATTCCTATGTTTTGGCAGAGTGTGACTATGCTGAAGCCAGTTCCAGACAATCTGGGGGGTAAGCTTTCAGCGACGATGGCCATGACTAATGGAGGAACTGTTGCAGCCGAAATTCCCAAAGCAACCACTGAGAACAACAGTGGAAGATCATAAGTGTAGGCAACTGCGATCAGGGCCAGACCCATCGTGACCGAGCCAGTCAAAATGAACGGTTTTCTTCTACCGATCTTGCTTGAGGCCCAGCCGAAGATCGGCACAAAGAACATCGCGGCAATCATGAGAACGTTGGCCCAGAGGCTTGCATAGAAGGGTTCAAGTCCTTTGTACATGTGGAACCACTTCGGAGCCCATGACAGGAAAGCAATGGCTGCCGTGTTGAAAAACACCCACACCAGACTGGCTTTCCAGACTTCAACAGTTCCGATTGCTTGCTTGACCTCGCCCATTTTGATGGGTTTGGGTTCGCCTCCAAACGGGCCTTCTTTCACCGTGACTACGAAAAACAAGGCGCACGCAAAAGCGGCTACGGTTCCAACGTAGAAGGGGTAACGCCAACCCAGATTCGGGTCGCGAGCCAGGATATTGGCCGTTGAAAAAGCAATAATTGTTGCCACAGGCATGTTTGCGGCGTAGATTCCCATTGCCTTGCCGAACTCCTTGTGTGAAAACCATTGCGGAATAAGAGTTGGTGTGCCGACGACTATGAAGGCTCCTCCGATGCCTAGAATGAATCTGCCAATGAGCACAACAGCAAACGTGTTTGCGAGAGCCGTTATCAAACTGCCCACAACGACTGAAATGATGGATAGGAAGCCAAGTAAACGGAATCCGTACTTGTTTATGACAAGTCCGGCTGGCAATGCAAGGAATATTCCGGGAATCACCGCCATAGACATTAGCAGACCTGCTTCCGCGTCGCCAACTCCGAAACTGGTCTGAAGAGTGTTTAAGAGTGGAGGCACAACTTGGAAGACGTAGGCGTAAACGACGAAAGCGAAAAAACTTGCGAACAGTACCAGCCAACGATAGCTTAAAGTCTGTCGCTGTTCGTGGGGCTCTTGACTATTTCCTGACGTTGATTGGCACCTTCACCGTTAGCCACAATTGTCTCGGCTGTGCTGCATTATTAATATCCTCAATGTGGAATATATCGTTTGGTGCAATCAATCACTTCGTGCAAAGAAGGAGACATAGTCTTGTCTTGCGAATATTGTGGAAAAGAGGCGGTCTACAAATGCAGTGTCTGTGGAGAACCGCTTTGCGCTAGCCATGTGGAGTTTCGAACGGTGTGTGCTCGATGCGCAAAGAAAACCAGACTTCAGTTCTCCATGAGCATGGTTGAGACAGAGTCTGATCGGCAAAAGATTCGGGAGCTGGTCGAGCGATTCTGGGGAGAAGAGGAGCAGCTAACGTTTGACAAGAGGTTTGCGGTGGCGGAGCAGCCTGCTTTCGTGGCAAAGACTCGGAACAAGTTGGTGGGGTTCATCTCTTTTGCAGAATTGGAAGATGCAATTGTGATCGTGGCGCTGGGCATATTGCCCTCATATCAGGGTTCAGGCGTTGGCAAGAAATTGATAGAAAGAGTCGAGATGGAAGCTGAAAGGAAGCGTAAGACGAGATTGCTTGTTTCAACGTCCAATGATGATTTGCCTGCGTTAGCCTTCTACCAGCGGTTGGGTTTCCAAATCTATGAGGTAAAACCTGGCGCCATAGCCGAGAAGCACGGTGAAGTTCTTGAAGGCATTGGTGGATTGCCAGTGAGAGATGAGTTGAGGTTGCGGAAATTCTTTCAAGAGAATTCTGGTGGCGCCGGGAGAGGGACTCGAACCCGCGCGGCCCCGAAGGGCCACAGGCTCTCAAGGCCTGCGCATTAATCCACTCTGCCATCCCGGCCCTTCTAGCCAATAAGCCAGAGGCTCTTAAAATCTTTTCATTTTCCATTTTTTGACGAATGAGACCGTTGACGTTCAGGCATCTTAGAGAATACGTGCAGAAGGACGCGGAAGAGTAGGATTGTTGTGGCTAGTGATTAGTGGCTAGAGACCGAAAACCTATTTTAAAAGGAAGCTCTTCAGATAGAAACTGCTGCTAAAGCAGCGGGCCGGTAGTCTAGCTCGGTTAGGACATCTGCTTGACGTGCAGAAGGTCGCCGGTTCAAGTCCGGTCCGGCCCACCAAAACAGATAAAAACGTGCACACAAACCAACAATGCACCCAACGCAGGTGAAAACTCGTGCCTTCAGAAATTGTTGACGTCGAAAAATTCGCAGCCATAAGCGAGCGTGCAGAATACTGCGCAGTGAAAAGACTGAAGGACGTTGTCAAGTTAAAGCTTCGAACGGCTGGCAAGCTTTACACTTTTAAGGTTGAGCCGTTGAAGGCTGAGGAAATCATAAAGAAGCTTCAATGCGAAATCCGCGAAATATAATCAGGATTGACCAAAACGTCATTCTGCGTTGACACAGACGCCTCAACATAAAAGACCTTCACATCCGTCGCATTAGCCTTTCCCTGCCCGTCAAAAAAGTATATTCTCCAAGCTATGGCCGCTGAAGCGATCGTCTTGTTGCTCCACGTGAACTTCGCCGAGACCCAAGTGTTCGCGACTTTTCCAAAATGCTGCGGCTGCGTCAACGGCCATCGCACATATTCCACGCCTTCCTCAAGCGAACTTCTATGAAAATTGTTCTGACAAAACATCGGCCAATCACCTGAACCTGGGCCTATCCTGAAAGCATAAAGCCCAGCATCATTTGCTACGAACACGCAACCGTCCCCGATGCTTATACTGCCGAAACCCAATCCGCCCAACGGATAAGACCAGAGTATGCTGCCATCCATTTCGCTTATCACGTAGAAAGTTCCATTCAAAGACTGATAAAATATTGCCCCACCCGACGTGGCTGGGCTGCAGTACTCATAGTTCTGGAAGGTGCCGTTATGAAGATTCGCAGTGTGCCACAGCTCTTCTCCACTTGTCAGATTGTATGCCCACATTTTCCAGTCATTGCTGGGGATGAACACTTTTCCTTCATGCACCAAGGGAGTGGCAGTGCTTCCCTTGCCTGGAAAACTGCGCATTATCTCGCCCGTCGTTTCATTCAACACGTACGCTGTCCAAACATTCACATCGACATTGCGGATCGCCTGTATGACCATTCCATCATAAATCACTGGAGACGTGTCCCACGACTTCCCATAAACATGATGCCACAACACGGCTCCGGTAGTCGCATTAAGAGCATATTGACTCGGCGGATCCCACGCGGAAATGAAGACAACTCCACTGTCATAAGCCACCGAGCCAACAATGATCCCAATTTCCTCATGCCATACGGGTTTCCCGTTCGTTTTGTTCATGGCATAGACTCCACCGCCATAAGTCGTGTAGTAGACAAATTCTCCATTCACTACAGGTGAACCGACCCACTCATAACCACCCGGTTCCACATAGTGCCAGGCTTCTTCTCCAGTCGTTCTATTCAGTGCCATGGCTTTCGGAGAAGGCGTGCGCTCTCCGTTTGGGCCGCTACATTCTCCGACGTATATGACATCACCATCGATGTACGGGGATCCATCACACTGTCTAACTTGGTGACTCCAGATCACGCTACCATTGGAGGCGTCTACCGCGTAGACCTTATCATCGCCTTTGGAAGGGGCATAAAGCACGTTATCCTTGTAAGTTGCCGTGCCAAAGTTGTCAAACCCGTAAACCGCGTCCTGAACCCAGAGGAGGGCACTCACGTTGTCATCTCTCCAACTTCCAGATTCATTCGTGGCAAGAACAGCCATATCCAACGAAGAGGTGCTAATACCCTCTGCCTGCAAAGTAATGGTTCCGCCCTGTGGAATTGACTGTGCATTCTGCTTTTGCTCTCTCCATTGCGGAGGGCTACCACTGCCAAAGAGGCCTTGCAGAAAGCCAAAGATTACTGCGATAACCACGAGAGATGCGGTGCCAAGCAATGCAAGTAAACGTCTACGCACGTTTCTCTCTTCCCTTGGAATGTCCTATTTTGACTCGAAACTTTAAGTCTGCCGTTCTCTGCGAGACTTGAGTCTACAGGAAAAGCGAGATGATTAATGGCATGAGGCCCAAAGCTATCGGGAAGGGCAGTCCTGGAAACATTCCCTTCTTTTCCAGCATCTTGAAGGCAATATACACTCCGATCATAACGCCTGTTGTTGAAGCAAGCCAGAAAACCTGGCCCGAATTAGCGAACACGCGACTTGTCAGCATGGAATAGAAAGTCAGGTCGCCTAACCCCATCTGTACGTCCTTGAAGGAGAAGCTCAAACCGCGCAATTGGTCCAGTCCACTGTGGGCAATCTTTCCCACTGGTCCATGATAAACGGCAAAAATGTCATAGACAGCTAAGAAGCCTAGAATAAGAATTGCGCTCAAAGTGGGAATTGAAATTCCAAGGAACGCTCCTAAGGCTCCGCCCAGAAGAAGGATTGCAATGTTGGCTATTCTGCTGTGGGTTCGGAAAACTGCAATATCCACCAGAGCCGTTATCGTGATGGACATTATTAGAATCACGACGTCCGCATATTGAACGCTTAGCAGGGAAAATGCAGCGTACAAATAGATGAGGGAAAGCATGAAGACCGCCAGTGTCAGCGCGAAACCTGTGATGAAGGTGACTAGTTTCACGCTTTTACGTTTCAAAAGCAAGTACAGTAGTGATGCTCCGACCGCGGTGAGGATGACGTAGTAGAGTGCGTTCAGTGACGACCCGAGTAGACCTTCAGGGAAAGGTGTGACTGCGTAGATGTCCATTGACGATGCTAGTCTCATCAGAAAGGTGCACAGCCATCCGAATAGTAAGCTTGCTAAGATTGGTACGAGGTGAATTGGGCGTATTTTGAACGTGTCGTTCAAGATTCTTACCTTGATTTGCCAGCCGTTGTCTGAGTTTTCAAGTAGCATTTGTTACAGAATAAGCTTTGCTTTCGGTCGGTTTCGAAAATGGAATTGGAAAAATACATAACGCAGAACGGGTTTGAACAGTGTTTCAGCCCGAATGTGTGGCCGAGCTCATGCACTGCTTCCTTAGTGCTTCTTTCAGCGAAAACTTCCATGTTTGAAGGTCTTCCGTAGAATTCAGGTCTAAGCCTCCATAAGGATATCAGGGCAGCTTTTCCAGGGCTTTCCGCTTCGCCGAAAACGTAATTCAGTGTCTGAACGAAAAGATCCACGTCAACGATTCCCAAAACTCGATCAAAACAGTCACCCTTTTCAGCATATTCGCGAATCGTGTTTAGGATGATGTTTGAGCGGTATTGTTGTCTTGCTTCGTTGAAGGCCTCCTCTGGTATTGGCGTTGGCTCTGCGATTAGATTGACTTGTGTTTTGGCGAAAATCATGCTCAGATTTTCTTGGATTCTGCTCATCACTTCTGGGTCTGTCTGTCCGATCTGTTGAATTCCGATTTTCATCGTTCTTTTTCTCTTTAGATTTTGGAGGTGTCTCCGGTTTTGGGGGCTGTTGCTTCTAGGCCCAGTTCGGTGCGTGCCCATTTTGCTAGGAGGTCGCAGTTTCCTTCTGCGCCGTGAACTACGTAGACTTTGGGTTTGCCGCCTAGTCTTCTGAGGGCTTCGCGGAGTTCTCCTGCTCCGCAGTGGGATGAGAAGTCGAAGTGCTCAACGTGAGCTTTGACTTTGCGCATTTTTCCGTCGATGACGCATATTCCCTTTTCCAGCAGTTCCTTTCCGGGCGTGCCAGGGATTTGGTAGCTGACTAGGAAGATGGCGTTGGTTGATCTCTTGCCGATTTTTGAGGCGTAGAACATGGCTGGACCGCCTTTGAGCATGCCTGCTGGCGAGATGATGACGCCGGGCATTTTGGTGGCTTTTCTTCGATCTCTCCATCCTTCAACCCAGTTGGTCGAGTGGATGGCGTCGGCAAAGGCGCGGTGGTCTCGGAGGAACTGTGGGTAGTTCATCATTACTCGGCTTACTTCACGGGCCATTCCGTCAAGCGTTATCGGATACTCAAAATGGTGAGATGCCAACACGCAGGCGAGCTCTTGAGATCGGCCGACTCCGAAGGCTGGCACTAGGACAGTGCCTCCTTTTTCCGCGACATCTGTGCATGCGTCTACGAAGCGCTTTTCCAGTTCGAGCCTGTTGGTGTGTTCTTCGTTTGCGTAGGTGCTTTCGATAATCACTGCGTCTAGGTCGTTGAAGTTCATTTTTGCGCCTTCGAGGAGTTTGGTGTCCACTATGTTGAAGTCGCCTGTGAAAAGAAGCTTTTTTCCTTCAGCTTCAATAAGCGTTTGCACGCTGCCAGGGATGTGTCCAGCGTTTTTGAATTGGAAAGCTAGGTCTCCCACCTTTTGTGGAGTGTCGAAGTCCAGGTGTTTGCTGCTGTTGGTCATTGCTTTGAGTTCCAGGTATTCGAATGGCAGGTAGTAGCTGCTCAGATGGATGAAGTCTGAGATGAGCAGTTGGTTGAGTTCCATGCTGATGCGGTTGGTGTAGAGGGGTTTCTTTCCTTGAATGTAAAATATTGGAACGGCGCCTGAATGGTCGAGGTGGCTGTGGGATAGTATTATGGCGTCCACGTCTTTTGGTGGTATGTGCATTGGGAATCCTGGTTCGTGATTGAGCATGGCGCCGTAATCAAGCAAGACTTGGGTTTTCTCAGTCTTGACGGTTATGGCTATTCTGCCGACTTCCCGAGCTCCCCCGAGAAATCCGATTTGTAACTGTCCCATTATTTTGACCAGCTGATTCAGTAATGATGCTTTGTGCTCTTTTAAAAATGTATTGACTTTTTAGTTGAAGAAGTCTTCACCATTCCGCCTCTTATGGCTTTCAGAATTGCCTCAGTGTTCAGCGGTGCCTGAATTTCGTTGTAGACTGTCCACAGTTCTTCAACATTGTGGGCGTCGGTTCCCGCGACGCCTGGCAAGTGCATTTCTCGGGCCAGGTTTTCAGCGAGCTTGTTGACTTGTGGCGGGGAGCAACCATTGAGAGTCTCGATGGCGTCGACGTCGTATTTTTTGGCTGCGGTTCCTAGGCCGTATGCGCGGTAGGGGTGGGCGACGATGATCACGGCGTCTCTTTCTCGGGCGAAGGTGATCACGTCGTTTATGTTTTGCGGTTGGGATGGCATTTCAATCACGCCTAAAAGTATTAGGTCGCCGAGGCTGGTGGTTATTTCTACGCCGGGGATGATGAGTATGTCTGTGTAGGCCTCTGCGAGTTGTCGGACTTTGAAGTATCCTTCCACGGTGTTGTGGTCGGTTATGGCTATGACTTTGATGGTTGGGTGAGCGTTGAGTTGTTCGACTAGAGTTTTGGGGTTTATTGTTGAGTCTGACGAATATTGCGTGTGGATATGCAAGTCAGCTTGGATCATGGCTTCTTTGCTCGGCTAATTGCTGTATTATTTTAGGCTTTCTGGTTAAAAGTGGTTTTGCTGCTGGCTGGCTTTGCCCGTTCTGAGGGAATTAGGCCCCCTATATATGCCTTGAACCTGTGGGTTTTGGCTGCGGTTCTAACCTTTGCTTGTGAGCGTTTTCTTGATGTCTAGGTTTTTGAACGTGATCTGCTTTTTCTCGCAGACTTTCTTGCAGGTTTCTTGGATTGTGTTGTTCCAGTTTTCGGGGTCGCTGATGAGTATGACTGTTTTGTATTTTGTGTTGGCGATGTATTGGGCTGTTTGGCTGGCTACGTATTCGATTGTTTCTTTGTCGAGTGGCAGTGCGGTTTCGTGTTGGCTTAGAGGGTAGACTTCGTCAAGTTCTATTGGGACGATGCCGAAGGGCGCCGCGTAGAAACACACGTGGATCTTGTCTGAGCTTTGCCTGAGTCCAAGCTTGTTTGCGAGTTGAGCATAGGTCTTGGATTTGTGGAAGGGTTTCATGCGGGTTTGGGGGATGAGCATGAGGGTTTTGGCTTTTTTGGGTGGAGTGTAGCGTTCTGCGAGCAGTTTTCTGTAGCGAACCACTTCGGGGCGGCTTAGTCCGATGCTGGTGAAGTAGAAGAGTCCGCTCGGTTTTGTTGACGGACTGTGTTTTTCGATGAAATCTTCGTATTTCCTCAGTCGTTTCACTGCCTGCAAAAGGGACGGGTGGCTGTGTGCTTGTCGCTCAAGATGTTCCCATAAGCGTCCGTCTTTGATGGCTTGTTTTATGCGTTTCAACTCGGCAGCGCACACGTACAGGTTGTGTTCAGCAAGAAACGTTTGCCTCTCCTTTTCAGGCAATTCCAAAACTTGTTTCGGGGCTGTGCGGGTGCATTTTGGGCAGGTGCATGGGAAATAGTTTAGTTCTTCCAGTCTTGCCGTGCCTATTTCGGTCATGTAGCGGTTTTCCTTTGCATACAGCGCGTAGGCGGCGGAGTCGAAGAAGTCGCAGCCCAAGGCTACTGCCAAAGCAAACATGAAGGGGTGCCCTGCGCCGAAAAGGTGCAGTGGTCTTTCTACTGGCAGATTCATTTTCGCAGTCAATATCATTTCAACGAGCACGTCGAAGCGATAGCGTTCCATGACTTCCGTCGGGCTACCTAAGGCGTGGATGTTGAAGGGGAGTCTGCCCATTTCTTTGGCTGACCGGGCTACGAGGTTTAGGTAGCGTCCGCCTTGAACTGGGCCAACCCACAGAATATCGTCTCGGGTTTTGATTTTGAAGAATTCGCGCGCACGTTTCAATGTCATATTTACGGTCTGTTGCGCATGTTCTTCAGTGACCTTCCAGCCCGTCGGAATGTCAAGGATGGTGGCTATGTCTGAACCTATCTGCTCTTGATACTCCACAATCTCTTTGGGAGTTACCTCTATGTCGCCGTAAATGAGGATTTGATATGCGCCAGAATCAGTCATGATTGCCCCATTGAAATCCAGAAACCTATGCAAACCGTTCTGCAAGAGCTGATTGCTGGAACGCTTCTTCAGAATGTATGCGTTGGTTATCAATGCTTCAAAACCGAATTCTTCACGCATCCTTCTTGGAGAGACAGGTTGTATCGCAGGGTTTATGACTGGAAACAGCAACGGAGTCTCCACTGTACAAGTCTTGGTTTTGAGCCTTCCGACTCTTGCAAGCAAATCCTTCTCTTTCACTTCAAAAGACAATGCTCAAACCTTAAACAAACACAAACAAACAAGCATATAAAAAATGCCCATCAGGCCTCAGAACGTGACCGTTGCCATAAGAAGACAATGAAGACACAGTAAGGCTCTGTCCGCATCAGAGTGTGCAAATTAGGAATGCAATATGAAAGCACTGGTTCTGACTCGGAACGCGCGGCGCGCAATTTCGAAAAGCGCGGTTTTCTGGGTTTGCGTGGCAAGCAGTGGCAAAAATAGACGTGCAATTCTGTCTTTGGTTATCACCGTAAGGTTTACTACAGACGAGAAGAATAGCCATAACCCAAAACAGAACAAAACCACTCTTCCTCCCTTTTTCTATTATCACGCATCCTTTTCCAAGCATGCCCTCCAGTGAACAGTTGACTCTCCATTAAACTCTTAACTAGAATACAACAACACTAGTTGCAAAGGTCAGTGAGAAAAGAATGAGTTTAGACAGGATAATCAAGGAGGCGCTTTCAGGCAGCGTCGCAAAGTCCTACGTTGCCCAAATTGCATGTTTTCACAGAATTCAAGCTTCCACGATGTTTCATGAAGCAGCCGAGTACGTAAAGAACGAGCTGGTCAAACTAGATTTGAACGACGCGGTCATTGAACAATTCCAAGCAGACGGCGTCAAGAAGTATTGGACCTACACCAGCCCACTCGGTTGGACGGTTAAGAGCGCCGAACTCCGCCTCGTAGAACCTGAAGAGAAGCTGATCTGCACCTTTGAAGACTTGCCGCAGAGTCTGCACACCCACAGCAAGGCCACGCCGACTGAAGGCGTGACAGCTGAACTCGTAGACGTCGGTTCAGGAAC
>Ga0315268_10001530_pt1 | contig 26625 bp, 27 predicted proteins | sample C1_top_MG_FD_204535 | JGI IMG/M metagenome (GOLD analysis project Ga0315268, IMG submission 204535) | Sediment microbial communities from Yellowstone Lake, YNP, Wyoming, USA - C1_top | ecosystem: Environmental > Aquatic > Freshwater > Lake > Sediment | place: USA: Wyoming | collected 2017-08-01
TTGCTGGCTGAGCAGGTGAACTCCGCCGGCGGCCTCAAAGTGGGAGACAAACAATACCCCCTCAAGCTATTCGTGGAGGATAACGAAGACAAGGCCGAATCCGCGGCCGCCGCGGCCCAGAAACTCGTCAGCCAGAACAACGTCCTGGCCATCATCGGCCCCAACGCCTCGGGCAACGCCATCCCCGCGGCCCGCATCACCGAAGACGCCGGCGTCATCATGATCAGCCCCTGGTCCACCAATCCAAAGACCACGGAGGGCAAGAAATTCGCCTTCCGGGCCTGCTTCTTGGATGATTTCCAGGGCCAGGTCATGGCCAAGTTCGCCCGGGAAACCCTCAAAGCCAAGACCGCCGCGGTCCTCTATGACGTGGCCTCGGAATACAACAAGGGAATAGCCGAGTTCTTCAAGAAATTCTTTGAAGCCGACGGCGGCCGGGTGGTGGCCTTTACCTCCTATACCAAAGACGACAAGGATTTTTCTTCCCAGCTCACCCTCATCAAGGCCGCCAATCCCGAGGTGCTGTTTCTCCCCAATTATTACAACGAAGTGCCCCTGCAGGCCCAACAGGCCCGGCGCCTGGGGCTAGCCTGCCCCCTCATCGGCTCCGATTCCTGGGGCAGCCAGGAACTCCTGCGCCTGGGGGGCCCGGACCTGGAGGGCAGCTACTTCAGCACCCACTACGCCCCGGATATCGCCACCCCCAAGGCCCAGAAATTCATCCGGGAATATGAGGCCAAGTACGGCAAAAAACCCGACGACGTGGCGGCCCTCACTTATGACGCCGGCAATTTGCTCCTGGCCGCCATCTCCAAGGCCGGCAGCCTGGATCGGAAAAAGGTGCGGGACGCCCTGGCCACCATCGAGGAGTTCGAAGGGGGCACCGGCCTGATGAAATTCAAGAACGCCTGCGACCCCATTAAGAGCGCGGTCATCCTCCAGATCCGGGAGGGCAAATTCAATTATTTCTCCAGCGTGCAGCCGTAAAAGACGGTTCTGGGTTTTTCGTTTTTCGTTTTTGGTTAAAATCTAACAGGTGGCGCCCGGTGTAATGCCGGCGTCACCTTTTCTGAATCTGCCCTGGCTCCGGTTAATATTTCAGCAAAACGACCTTTGTAACCATGATGAACGCCATCAATTTGTTGTCTTTTGACGAAAAACCAAAACCCAAAAACCAAAAACGGTCTTAATGCTCCAGGTTCTGGCCCAGAACGTCCTGAACACCCTGCAACTGGGGAGCGTTTACGCCCTCATCGCCCTGGGCTATACCATGGTGTACGGTATCCTCACCATGATCAACTTCGCCCACGGCGACATCTTCATGGTGGGCACTTACCTCTGTCTGGCCGGGGCCCTGTTTCTCCTGGGGCTCCCCCTGAAGCTGCCCCTGGTGGTGATCTTCACTGGCACCCTGCTCTTCAGCATGATTCTCACCGCCGTCCTGGGCGTCGCCATCGAGAGGTTGGCCTACCGCCCCCTGCGCCAGGCGCCCCGGGTGTCAGCGGTCATAACCGCCTTGGGGGTGGGGCTTTTCCTGGAAAATTTCACCCTGGGCCTGCTGGGGCCGGAGCCCCGCCACTTTCCGCCCCTCCTCAATACCGCCCCCTGGGAGATCGCCGGCCTCAGCCTCACGCCCTTGCAGGTGATGATTATCTTGATGGCCGCCCTGCTCATGGTCCTCCTGGACCTGCTGGTGCGCAGGACGCTCCTGGGCATGGCCATGCGGGCCATTTCTTACAACCGACCCATCGTGCCCCTGATGGGGGTGCCGGTGGACCGGGTCATCTCCGGTACCTTTGCCATCGGCTCCGCCATCGCCGCGGCGGGCGGCCTGCTTTACGGCCTGGCCTACCCGGTCCTGGACCCCTACATGGGCATTCGCATCGGCTGGTGGGCCTTCATCGCCGCGGTGGTGGGCGGCATCGGCAACATCCGGGGCGCCATGCTGGGGGGCTATATCCTGGGGCTGGTGGAAGTCTTCACGCCGGTGCTGCTGCCGTCCTCCACTTACCGGGACTTCGTGGCTTTTTCCCTGCTGCTCCTGCTCCTGATCTTTAAACCCACCGGCCTGCTGGGCAGGCCGGTGTTTGAGCGGGTGTGAAAACAGTGGCCCGCTATACTTGCGGCGGCCACAGGCCCCTATAGCCGTTACTGACCACTGGCCACTGACTACTATATCGAATGACCATTTGGAATAAACGACAGCCTCTCTTCATCTGGCTCGGGGCCGCCCTGGTGCTGGCCGCGGCCTGGGTTTTACCCGCCAGCGACGCCCTCAATCCCTACATCATCCAGATCCTCATGTACGTGGGGATCAACATGATTCTCACGCTTTCCCTCAACCTGGTGAACGGCTACATGGGGGAGTTTTCCGTGGGCCATGCCGGGTTCATGGGCATCGGCGCCTATATTTCGGCCATTATCATGGTGGCGGTGCTGCCCCGGGCCTGGGCCGTCTGGCTGTTTCCCGGCGTGCTGGTGGCCGGCGGGCTGGCCGCGGCGGGCGCCGGCTTGCTGGTGGCCTATCCTTCCTTCCGCACCCGGGGGGACTATCTGGCCATCGTGACCCTGGCCTTCAACATGATCGTGAAAAGCGTTCTGGAGAACCTGGAGGTGGTGGGCGGCCCCCGGGGCTATCTCGGCATGCCCCGCCTCACCACCCTTTTCTGGGTGGTCGTCTGGGTTATGCTGACGCTCTTGGTGCTGCGCAACCTGGTCTATTCCAATTTCGGCCGGGGCATCATGGCCATCCGGGAGGACGAAGTGGCGGCCAACCTCACCTCCGTGGACACCCGGCGCCTGAAGATTTACGCCTTTCTCCTCTCCGCCTTCTTCGCCGGGGTGGCCGGGGGCCTGTTCGCCCATCTCCTGCAATTCATTAACCCCCGCAGCTTCTCCATCCTCAAGTCCACCGACATGCTGGTCATGGTCTATCTGGGCGGGGTGGGGAGCCTGACGGGTTCGCTCCTTGGAGCCGCCATCTTCACGGTGCTCCTGGAACTGCTGCGGCCCCTGGGCCTCTGGCGCTGGGTGGTGGGCCCGCTTATGCTGGTCTTGCTCATGATCTTCCGGCCCCAGGGGCTCATGGGCTTCAAAGAGTCGCGCTGGTTCAAGCCGGAGATAATATTGGGGAGAGGTAGCCCGGGGGTTGGGAGGGGAACTTGAGGGGAGGGTGGGGGAGCTGGATCCCCCGGCTCCCCCACCCTCAAAACCAGTTTGGTTTTATGGCCGGGGCAAAAGTCGCGGCCATAAATAGAAACTTATGCAACCAATCTTGGAAGTCATCGAGTTGTCGCACAATTTCGGCGGGCTCCGGGCCCTTAACGATTTTTCCATGGCCATCGGGCCCGGGGAGTTGGTGGGTCTCATCGGTCCCAACGGCGCGGGCAAGACCACGGTTTTCAATCTCATCACCGGGGTTTTCCGCATCAGTCAGGGCCGGATTCAGTTTGCCGGGGAGGACATCAGTGCCTGGCCTTCCCACCGCATCACCGCCGCCGGCATTGCCCGAACCTTCCAGAACATCCGGCTCTTCAAGCAGTTGAGCGTCCTGGACAACGTGCGCCTGGGGGCCTTTGCCCGCCACCGCTACGGGCTCTTTGAGGCCCTCACCCGCAGCCGCCGCTTCAGCTCCGAAGAGGACCGGCTGACCAACCGCGCTTTTGAGCTGTTGGAGCGCTTCAACCTGACCCACTATGCCGACGTCCCGGCCACCACCCTGCCTTACGGCGAGCAGCGCCGCATAGAGATGGCCCGGGCCCTCATCAGCCGGCCCCGGCTCCTGCTCCTGGATGAACCCGCGGCGGGGATGAATCATGGGGAAACTGCGGACTTGATCCGGCTGATCCGGGAGCTTAAAGACGAATTTTCCCTGACCATCCTCCTCATCGAGCACCAGATGCGGGTGGTCATGAACCTGTGCGAGCGAGTTACGGTCCTGGACTTCGGCGAAACCATCGCCGCCGGCCCGCCCCTGGAGATCCACCACCACCCCGCGGTGCTGGAGGCTTATCTGGGGCGGGACGACGCCCTGGCTGGGGAGAAGGAAGAGGTTGAAGGGAATAACTGAGATTCTGTTTCCCCTTTTAACCTTTTAACCCTTCCCGGGACCTTTAAGTTTTATGGGCAAAAATAAAACATGACCACACCCCTCCTCGACGTCGAAAACCTCTGGATCTCCTACGACCACATCCAGGCGGTGCGGGGAGTCTCCTTCACGGTGGGGGAGGGCGAGATCGTCACCCTCATCGGCGCCAACGGCTCGGGCAAGTCCACGATTTTGCAAGCCATCTCCGGGCTTCTGGCCCCGGCCCGGGGGAGCATCAAACTTAGGGGCAAGGATTTGCTCAGGGTACCGGCGCACTTGCGGGTGCCCCTGGGGGTGGCCCAGGTTCCCGAAGGCCGGGGCATCTTCGGCAACCTGACGGTCATGGAAAACTTGCGCCTGGCCGCGTTTGTGCGCCGGGACGAGGAAATCCGGCGGGACCTGGAGGAGGTCTTCCGCCTCTTCCCCCGGCTGGGGGAGCGCCGGCGCCAGTGGGGCAACACCCTGTCCGGCGGCGAGCAGCAGATGCTGGCCCTGGGCCGGGCCCTGATGACCCGGGCCCAGCTCTTGCTGCTCGATGAGCCCTCCATGGGGCTCGCGCCCATGCTGGTGCGGGAGATTTTCCGGGTGATCAAGCGCATCAACCAGCAGGGGGCCGCCATCCTGCTGGTGGAGCAGAACGCCCACCTGGCCCTGGAGGTAGCCCACCGGGCCTACATCCTGGAAACCGGGGAGGTCGCCCTCTCCGGCCCCGCGGCTGAACTGCTCCGCCACCCACAGGTAGTGGAGGCCTATTTAGGGGGCGATTGAGAATGGGTGCTGTTCATGAACTTATTTTTACTCCTCCGCTCCTTTCCGCTCGGCAACCTCCTGAACAAATCCTTCGTAATATTGCACCGCGCCGCTTTCGTCCTTCACGGCCCGGGCATTTACGGAAATTTCCATGATACTGCCGTCCTTGCGGTACACCCGGGTTCGGAAGCCCTTGACCACCCCGGATTTCTCCAGTTTTTTCCTTAACTTGTCCCGCTCCTGGGGATCAACATAAAACTGGTGAGTGATGTCGGTAATTTTGGCGGCCATCTCTTCGGGCGAGCCGTAACCGAACATCTTTGCCAGGGCCGGATTGAGACTGACAAAGCGCCCATCCGGAGTGCTCTGGAAGATGCCCTCCACCGCATTTTCAAAGATGCCGCGGTACTTGGCTTCCGCCTGGCGAAGAGCCGCCTCCATTTGCTTGTGGGCGGCCCGCAGGCGCAGGGTGGTGAGGCCGTAGGCCACCTCATTGGCCAGTTCCTCCAGCAGTTCCACCTCTTCGGCGTCAAAGGCATCGGGTTCCCGGGCGTAAATGTTGAGGGCCCCCAGGATCCGGTCATCACCCCTCAGGGGTAAGGCAATGGAGGACTCGTAGCCCCGCTTCAGGGCCTCGCCCCGCCACGGGGCGAAGGCGGGATCGGTGGTTATTTTCTTGACAATGGCGGTTTTCCCGGTGCGGATAGCGGTGCCGGTGGGGCCTCGTCCCCTTGCGGTATCGGCCCAGGTGATTTTGACCGTCTGCAAATAGCCTTCCTCGAAACCCGCCTGGGCCACGGGCAGCACGGTGCGGCTTTCGTCTTCCAGGGCGAAGCCCACCCAGGCCAGGCGGTAGCCCCCCACCTCCACCACCAGGCGGCAGATCTCTTCCAGAAAGGAAGACTCATCTTTGGCATGCACCAGGGCATGGTCGCCGGCGCTGAGGGTCTTCAGGGCCCGGGCGGCCCGGGCCAGGCTTTCCTCCGCCTCTTTGCGGTCCGTGATGTCCTGGATCATGGCCATTTTGGACATGGTGCCGTCGGGGTGGCGGATGGGGGTATTGACCACATAATACCAGTGGTTGTCCTTGGGACTGAGGACTTCCCAGCGTACCGTTTCCCCCCGGAAGACCCTGTCGTTGACGCACCATGGGCAGACGGTTTCCAGGTCATGCAGGGCCTTGTAGCATTTCTGCCCCAGGGGATAGTAGCCCGTGCGCTCGATGAAGCGCTGGTTCATGAACTCCACTTCAAAGTTCTGGGAGCAGATATAGATGAAGCCGTCGAAGGCCTCGATGATGGCTTCGTACTGGGCCCACAGGTCCCGCCAGGCCTTCACCGCCCGCCGGTATCTTTCCTCCGACTCTTCCAAGTCCGCCAACTGGCGGCGCAGCTCTCTTACTTCTTCCTGAAATTCTTTTCTGTTCTTGGCTTCATCCTGCATGATGCACCGGGGGGTTGACCTGGATTTCAATCCTCTGTAATCGGCTCCACGTGGTGGACATGAAGATAATAACCCGGAGCCAGCGAGGAGAGCTGTCCGTAAACCATTATGGGTTCGAGGCGCGTCAGCTTGAAAAGATGGAGGCGGGAGGCGTCCAGGGCGGCCAGGTCGTAATAACCCTTCATTTCCTCGGAGCCGTAAAGCGCGAACCACTTGAGCCGGGGCCACCCCAGGGGGTGGCGCGCCAGGCTCAGGTAATTTCGCACCATGGCCGGATCGTAGTCCAGGAATTGCCAGAAATAAGCCTTAACCCGGACCATCTGGCCGGCCTGGAGCCCGGACGGCCGGGGGTTGAGCAAGTCCTGGTATTCGATGGGGGCGTAAGACTGCACTTCGAAGGTGGGGGGCGCGGGCCGCAGTTCTCCACAGGAGCAGATTATCGCCCCGGCGCCCCCGAGCAGCGCCGCCGACGCCAGAATTGCCCGAAAAATGCCCTTATTCAACGTGCGGATCTCCATTCGGGTTGCCTTATTGGGCGGCCTTTAGCATAATATATCAGAGGCTTTGAAAAAAGGGGTGGTGAAATGGCCTGTGCTGTCATTATCCGGTTTCATGACGGGTTTCAATCCTACCTGTTGCTGGAAGAGGGGAACCCCCGGGAGCTGCTGCGCCACTGGGGTTTTCCCGAAGAGTTTTCGGTGCGCCCCTGGCTGGGGTCCCTGGATCCGGACCTGGCCCGGGAAGAATGGGCCGAAATGCTGGCCGAAGATTTGGAAAATTACCTCATCGTCGATGAAGAACATCGGGATTTCTGCCACGAACGTTCCTTTTGGGACCACGTCAAAATGTGGCCCGAGAGGCCGAAAAGCGAGTAATACTGTTTTCTGTTTTCTGTTTTCTGTTTTCTTTTTTAAGAAAAAGCCTGGTGCGTTTGGCACGTCTTGCCCACCCCGGGGGGGGGCGCAAATTTTCTGGGGGGGGCGGGCGTCTTGTCCACTATAATCCCGCAGTTCTAATCCCCGCTCCAAAACACATGGGCCAGGACCCGGGCATCTCCCACCAGATTGCTCAGCAGGCAGAACTCATTGGGCTGGTGCGCAGTATCGCTCACCGTCATCCAGACCGCAACCGGCAGCCCCGCCTGGCGGAAAAAGGCCGCCACGGTGCCGCCTCCGATGCCCCGGGGCTCGGCCTCCCGGCCGTAGACCTCCCGGATGGCCCGTTTCAACGCCTGGACCACCGGGGCCTCCGGGTGCGTAGGCGGAGCGCTGGGCAGATCCTGCACCGCCTCCACGGTAAGGCTCACCCCGAAGCGCCTGGCCACTTCCGTGGCGATCTGCCGGATGCGCTCCTTGACGACCCCCAGATCGTAATCCGGAAGCACCCGGCAATCCAGATAAAAGACGTCGCGGCCAGGGATGGTGTTGACATTGGGCACGTTGGCGTCTTTCCGGGTGGGCTCGAAGGTGCTCTCCGGGGGCCGGAAAAGCGGGTTTTGCAAAGGGAATTCTTCCTTCAGGCCCTCCAGGGCCACGATGACGTGAGCGCAGGCCCGCAGGGTGTTTTTGGCCGCATGGGGCCGGGAAGCGTGGCCCTGCTGCCCGAGGAGGGTGAGCTTTAGCCACAGGATGCTCTTCTCCGCCACTTCGATGAGGGTGCCGTCGGTGTTGCCGGCATCGGGCACGATGATCAAGTCCTGGTGGGAGAAAATCTGCCGCTTCTCCCGGAGCAAATGGGCCAGCCCCTTGAGGCTGCCGGTCTCTTCGTCGGAAACCAGGGCCAGCGCTACGGTGCGGCTGGGGACCAGGTCCAGGTCTAAAAAGGCCTTCACCGCCATTACCGAGGCCACGATGCCGTGATGGTTGTCCTCCGTGCCCCGGCCATAGAGGCGGTCGCCCTCCACCCGCAGGGTGAAAGGATCGGAGTGCCAGAGGGACTCATCCCCCGGCGGCACCACGTCCAGATGGCTTAACACCCAGACCTTCTCCGGCCTGTTCCCCGGCAGGGTGGCCACCAGGTTGGGCCGCTGGCCCCCCGCTGCCAGCTCGTCGGGGGCCGGGAAATTTTCCACCTTGAGGCCCCACCTGGTCAGCATTTCCGTGAGAAAGGCCGCTTTTTCCCCTTCCCCGGGCCCCCCCTGCCCCGGCCCCACCGCGTTGCGGCACACCAGCTCCCGCTGCAACGCGATCATCTCCTGCCGGTAAGCGCCCACCTGCTCAAAAATGCGCCGATACGTCTCCTTGGCCGTTGCCATGATAATTCACCTGAAGCCATTTATTTTGCCAACCTTGATTCATAAATACGGTACGCATTTATTTCGAATTGTGGCGCCGCCGCCCCCGGCGGGGGGAATGGGCTTCTGGGAGCAAATTTTCCGATAAAAATTCAGTTAACCGGCGGGCCGGGCTTTCCCTGGCCTGTTCCATCATATATAATTTCTTTTCCTAAGGGCAAGCAGACTTTGCTGCTGCCAGCCGGGCGGTTAAGCCGCCTACCTTGCTGGTTGCTCCACGCCGAGGAGGATTCACCATGAAGATCAAGCGCATCGCGCATCTGGGCATCGCGGTCAAGGACCTGGCGGAACCCAAAAAGCTCTACACCGAAAACCTGGGCCTCCAGTCCACAGGCGAAGAGGTGGTGGAAACCCAAAAAGTGAAAGTGAGCTTCCTTCAGGTGGGGGAATCCAACCTGGAGCTCCTCCTGCCCACCGCGGACGACAGCCCCGTGGCCAAGTTCCTGGAGACCAAGGGGGAGGGCTTCCATCACCTGGCCCTGGAGGTGGAGGACATCCACGCCGCGGTGGCGGAATTGAAGGCCGCGGGAGTCCGCCTCATCGATGAAACCCCCCGGGAGGGAGCCCACGGCGCGCTGGTGGCCTTCATTCACCCCAAGGCCACCTTCGGTGTGCTGGTGGAGTTGTGCCAGTATCCCCATTGAGACAGCCTCCATGGGAATAACCGTTGCGGCCCTGATTGAGCGGGTCCAGGTCAACATTCCCTTTCCCTTCCTGTTTTCCGGCTATCTGGAGAAATTTCTTCAGAAGGGGCTTAATCCGGAAATCGGTCTTGACGCCTACGGCCTGGGGCATTACCCACCCGGCGCCTTCCGCCGGGTGGGGCGCCTGTTCCGGCAGGCCGGGCGCCGGGTCACCCTCCACGGCCCCTTCCAGGACATCGCGCCCGGCGCCCTGGATGACGGGGTCCTTAATGCCTGCCGCCGGAGATTGCGCCAGGCCTTTCGCTATCTCCCGGCCTTTCGCCCGGCCGCGGTGGTGTGCCATCTGGGCTTTGAGGCCCGCCACTACGCCTGGAACCGGGAAGAATGGCTGAAGCGGGCCGCGGCCACTTTCCAGGAGCTGGCCGCGGCCGCCGCGGCCCACGGCGCGTTGCTAATGCTGGAAAACGTCTATGAAACCGAGCCCGAGATTTTCCTGGAAGTCCTGGACCGGGTGAAGGTCCCCAATCTGGGCGTCTGCTTCGATGTGGGGCACCTTTTGGCCTTCAGCACCGGTGATTTCCCCCGCTGGCTCGAGACCCTGACCCCGGTCATCGGGCAACTGCACCTCCATGACAACTCGGGCCGGGAGGACGACCACCTGGCCCTGGGGGAGGGCCAAGTGCCCCTCCAGATGGTCCTGGATTACCTGGCCGGCCGGGGACGGCGGCCCCTGGTCACCCTGGAGCCCCACCAGGAGGGAAGTCTTTCGCCCTCCCTGGAATACCTGGCCCGCATCTGGCCTTGGGACTGAGTCTATATTCTTTTTGCACCCTGGCCGGTATTCAGTTAATATTCCTTAATGATGCGCAAGAGATTTTTCCCCCCGTCCCGCGACCACGGTTTCCAACGTCCGGAGGTATCTCCAGCCTTATGAAGCATTTGGCCATTTTGGGTTCCACCGGCTCCATCGGCACCAGCACCCTGGAGGTGGTGGCCGAGCACCCCGGGGAATTTGCCGTCGTCGGCCTGGCCGCGGGCCGGAACGTCAAGCTCCTGGCCCGGCAGATCAGGCGCTTCCGACCCCGGCTGGCCTCGGTCCAGGATGACGAGGCCGCGGCCGAACTGCGGGGGTTGCTGGGCCCGGACAAGACCACGGAAATCCTCACCGGCCGCACCGGCGTCATCCAGGTGGCCACAGGCGCTCACGCCGACATGGTGGTCTCCGCCATGGTGGGGGCCGTGGGGCTGGAGCCCACCCTGGCGGCCGTTGAGCAGGGCATCCCCGTGGCCCTGGCCAACAAGGAGACCCTGGTGGCCGCGGGGCCCCTGGTGATGGCCGCGGCCCGGGCGCGGAACGTGCCCCTCGTTCCCGTGGACAGCGAGCACAGCGCCATTTTCCAGGCCCTTAAGGGGCAGCGCCCCGAGGACATCCGGCGCCTCTGGCTCACCGCCTCGGGCGGCCCGTTCCGGACCTGGGACGCCCACCGGCTGCGGCAGGCCACCCCGGCCCAGGCCTTGAAACACCCCAACTGGAGCATGGGGGCCAAGATCACCATCGATTCCGCTACCATGATGAACAAGGCCCTGGAAGTCATCGAGGCTTCAGTCCTGTTTAACCTCCCGGTGGAGCGCATCGGCGTTCTCGTCCACCCCCAGAGCATCGTGCATTCCCTGGTGGAATTCGTGGACGGCTCGGTGATCGCGCAACTGGGCGTCCCCGATATGAAGCTCCCCATTGCCTATGCTCTGGCCTACCCCCGGCGTCTGCCCCTGAACTCGCCGCCGCCCCTGGACCTCTGCCGGATTGGGAAGCTGACTTTCGAGGCCCCGGACCTGGAGCGGTTCCCGGGGTTGGCCCTGGGATATGCCGCGGCCCGGGCCGGCGGCACCATGCCCGCGGTGCTCAATGCCGCCAACGAAATGGCCGTGGCCGCTTTTCTTCACGAGCGCCTGGCCTTTATGGACATCCCCAAGGTAGTAGAAGCCGCCATGAACGCCCACCAGTGCCGGCCGTTAGCCAGCCTGGACCAGGTTCTGGCAGTGAACCGCTGGGCCCGGGATTTCGCCCAGGGCCAGATCAGTGGCGGAAATTAAGCTGGCGAGGCAGATATTAATTTTCCAAAAAGTTGATAATAGTAATTGCCCCCTTGGCAAAGTTAGGTTAACTTGTTCCTCTGGCCGCAATCGCGTATAATTACCCCAAAGGGGAATACGGCTGCCACATGACCACCGTTCTCGCCACCGTCATCGTCCTGGGAATCCTCATCTTTGTCCATGAACTGGGACATTTCCTTTTGGCCAAGCTGTTCCGGGTGCGGGTTGATGCCTTCTCCCTGGGCTTCCCGCCAAAATTGCTCCATAAGAAAATCGGAGACACGGATTACCGGCTCTCGGTAATCCCCCTGGGAGGCTACGTCAAACTGTTGGGGGAAAACCCCAACGACGAGGTGCCGCCCGAACTGGAGCCTTACTCCTTTATGCACCACCCCCTGTGGCACCGGTTTTTCATCGTTTTGGCCGGCCCGATGTTCAACCTGTTTTTCGCCGTGATGGCCCTTTTTCTGGTATTTGCCCTGTCCGGGATTCCCTATCTCACCAATGAGATCGGCGGGGTGAAACCCGACTCTCCCGCGGCCCATGCCGGTCTGACCAGAGGCGACAAAATCCTGGCGGTGGGGGGTCAACCGGTGGACCGCTGGGATCAACTTTCCCAGAGAATCCGGGCCGCCGGCGAGCGCCCCTTGACCATCACCTTCCAGCGGGGCGACCAGAAGTTCACGGTGGAGCTCGTGCCGCAGCGCATGGAAACCTCGGATATTTTCGGGGCGAAAGTCTATGCCACTATCATCGGCGTCACCTCCGGGGACCAGCTGGCCGTGGAGCACGTGGGGCCGCTGCTAGCCCTGAAGGAAGGGACTTTTTATACTTTCCGGCTCGTTTGGCTCACGATTCTGAGTTTTTATAAGTTAATCGTCCGGGAAGTGCCCCTGAACACCATCGGCGGCCCCATCCTCATTGCCCAGGTGGCAGGCCGGCAGGCGGAAATGGGCCTGACCTACCTGGTGCAGTTCATGGCGGTGTTGAGCGTCAACCTCTTCATGCTGAACCTCCTGCCCATCCCCATTCTGGACGGCGGTCATTTGTTTTTCTTCGCAGTGGAAGCCATCCGCGGCAAACCCCTGGACATCAAGCACCGGGAGATGGCCCAGGCGGTGGGGCTCATGATCATCCTGGCCCTGATGGTGCTGGTCTTCTACCAGGATATCGTCCGTCTCGTCAGTCCGGCCCACTGAAGCCATGCTCATCCTGGCCCTGGACACCGCCACGGATAAGGGCAGCGTGGCCCTGGTGGCTGATGCAGTCACCGTGGCCGAGATCTTCCTGGAGTCCCAGGGCACCTACCTCACCCGCCTGCTCCCCGGGGTGCAGTCGCTCCTTCAGGACGCCGGCCGCGAGCCGGCGGCCCTGGACGCGGTGGCGGTGAGCACCGGCCCGGGAAATTTCACCGGCCTGCGCATCGGGCTGGCCACCGCCAAAACGCTGGCCTGGTCCCTGGGCTGTCCCCTGGTGCCGGTCCCCACCCTGGAGGTCCTGGCGGCCCAATTCCCCTACCAGTCTCTTCCCATCGGCGTGGTCCTGGACGCCAAACGGGGCGAGATTTTTTGGGGCCTTTTCCGCTGTCCCCAAGAAGACCCGGAGACGCTGGAAGAGCCCCAGCGCCTGGCGATGGCAGGTCTGGCAGCAAAACTCCTCCCGCCCATGATGCTCACCGGCCCGGCTCTCGACGCCCATGCGGAGCTGTGGCCGATGAAGCTGCCCCCGGGGATTTCCCTGGCCCCGCCGGAGATGCGCTCCCCCCGGGCCGCCACCCTGGCCCGCCTGGCCCGCCGGCGCTTAGAGCAGGGCCGCACTGCACCGCCGGAACAACTTACCCCCACCTACCTCAGGCCGGCCCTATGAGGCCATGATTGGCGGCTAGCTCACATTAAATTATCCCCGAAGTCTCAAATGTGCTATAACTTGACAAAGCGCCCTCCGGCTGTTAAAATTTCATATCTAACCTATCAATATTACGGGATTTCTATGCCCCAAACCCCAATGCCCGCCGCAGACCTTCGTTCCCTTGCCCACTACATCGATTCCCTGATCGCCCTGGCCCAGGAGAAGCTGCACGCCTTTGGGTCCATGGCTGAAATCGCGGCCCGGGAAAAGGAGCTCAACCGCTACCCGGTTCTGGAGGGGCTGGAAGAGCCGCGCCAGATCCGGGTGCTGGACGAAGGGCCCGCATCCTCGGAGGCCCTCCGCCGCGCCCAGGCCGCTGTGGCCCGGGGTGAAATTCTTTTCGAGCACGCCGCCGCGGGGGAAGGCACCCGGCTGATGCTGGGCCCCAAGTATTTTTTGAATCTGGCCCAGGACTTGAGCCTGGAGCGCCTGGCCCACCTCATGAGCGTGGAAAAAGGCGAGGTGATCCTGCCCGAGACCCTGGCCGGAGAACTGGCCTGCCCTCCCCAGGACCTGTTGCCCCTGGCCCTGGGCACCCGCCACATGCTGCAACTGGCCTTTGACCTGACGAACCTGGCCCGGGAGCTGGGGGACTCCCCCCGGGAGGTCCTGGGACGCCAGCACCTCCTCATCGTGGTGGCCGAAGAGATGACCGCCCGCATTGAAAAGGAATTTTATCAGTGGCATTTCTTCGGCTTCAACCCCGCGCAGGTCTTCTTCATGGTCCAGGAGAGCTTCCACGGCCTGGGCCTGCGGGGCGGCCGGTTTTTCTACGACACCCAGAGCCCCCGGCGCCTCCACAACCACGGCCAGATGGTGATGCAGCAGACCATGGAGCGCCAGTTGTTCACCCTGGCGGCCGCCCACCCCCGGGAGCGGACCTATTATTCCCGGGCTGCGGTGGCCGAGTGGCTGGGCCGCTTCGCCGACAAAATCTCCTACAATATCGAGGACCTGGATTATCTCACCGGCTCCCTGGACCTGGCTGGCCTGGGCCTGGCCCTGGAGCTGGGGGACCAGGGCTATCACATGGTGATGGAGGTGGTGGCCAACAACCCCCTCAAGCCCCAGAAAGGCGGGATGCTGGCCTGGGACCCGGGACTTTCCCGGGACGTGATGATCGAAAGCTTCCAACTGGGTGACATCCAAAACCGCGACATCAGATACCTGAACCGCAACTTCAACCACTATCTTAAACCCTACGTGAGTTGGAGCCGCCTGTCCCAAGAGGGACTGCCCATGCCCATCACGGTGAAGGATGGGTTCCTTTATTTCCAGCCGGTTCAGGGGGATGTCAACTTTCTGGTGGACACCGGCTTTTTCCGCCGCGTCCAGATGCGGCCCATTCGGAACATGAAGAGCCCGGCCTCCCTGCCGCTGGCGGTGAACCGCATGTTTGCCCAGGACCGCCAGCCGGCTTTCCGGGAATTTGTCCAGCGCTGCCGCCAGGGGGACCTCCAATGAGCCGAGCGCGCAAGATGTTCATCAGTGCCGCGGACCCGGAGGAATTCCGGGTGGCCATTGTCGAAGAAGGCCAGTTGGAGGAGTTCGCTCTGGAGACCACCGCCCGGGAACACACCAAGGCCAACATCTACAAGGGAGTGGTGGTCAACATCGAGCCCAGCCTCCAGGCCGCGTTCATCAATTACGGCGGGGAGCGCCACGGCTTTCTGCCCATCTCCGAGGTTCACCCCGATTATTACCAGGAAAAACCCCAGGGCAAAGGCAAGGCCCGGATCCAGCGGGTCCTCAAGAAGGGCCAGGAGCTCATCGTCCAGGTCTACAAGGAAGAGTCCGCCACCAAAGGGGCTTATCTGAGCACCTACATTTCCCTGCCGGGCCGCTTCCTGGTGATGTTGCCCCGGCAGAGCCACCTGGGCATCTCCCGCAAGATCGAGAAGGAGGACGAACGCCAGCGCCTCAAGGAGCTGGCCCAAAAACTGGGCCTGCCCCCGGAAATGGGTCTGATCGTCAGAACTGCCGGCGAGCAGGCCAAGACCAAGGACCTGGCCAAGGACCTGCATTTTCTCCTCAAGCTCTGGGAGGACATCAAGCAGGCCGCGGCGAAAGAAAGCGCCCCCTGCCTACTGCACCGGGATCTGGACCTAGTGTCCCGCACCGCCCGGGACTACTTCTCCTCGGACATCAAGACCATCCTGGTGGATGACAAAGAAGTCTATCAGCAACTGCGCGCCTTTTTGAGAACCGCGGCCCCCCGCCAGATGCACGCCTTGAAACTGTATAAAGACAAGCTCCCCATTTTCAGCCGTTACCAGCTGGAAGACCAGATCGAGCGCATCTATGCGGACCGGGTGCCCCTCAAATCCGGAGGCAGCATCGTCATCAACCCCACGGAGGCCCTGGTCTCCATTGACGTCAATTCCGGCCGCTGCACCGGGCAACGGGAGCTGGAGGATACAGCCCTGAAAACCAACCTGGAGGCTGCCGAAGAAATCGCCCGGCAGCTTCGCCTCCGGGACCTGGGCGGCCTGGTGGTCATCGACTTCATCGACATGAAGGAGAAAAAGCACCAGAAGGAGGTGGAGCAGGCCCTGAAACAAAGTCTGAAAAGGGACAAGGCCCGGGTGACCGTGGGGCACCTGTCCAAGTTCGGGCTGCTGGAGCTCTCCCGCCAGCGGCTGCGCTCCGCCGCCATGGTCAGCGCCTATACCGAGTGCCCCACCTGCCACGGCCACGGCCGGGTCAAGACCGTGGGCACCGTGGGCTTGAGCCTGCTCCGGCAAATCTCCTCCCAGGCCACCCAGACCCAGCTCCAGGAGGTGCGGGTCCAGGGGCCTCCGGAAGTGAGCAATTATCTCCTCAATCAGAAGCGCAAGGACCTCCTCAACCTGGAGGAGCTATTCGGCATCAAGATCGTCGTCATCGGCAAAGAAGGTCTGGGACCCGAGGACATCCAGGTGGAATACCTCAAACGTGAAGGCGCCGAACCCAAGGGGGTCCCGGAGACCAGGTCTGCCCCCGAAGCCAAGGCGACGCCGGAGCCGAAGCCGGCCAGGCCCCCGGGGGAAGCCAAGCGGCCCTCCCGGGGCCGGCGAAGGGCCAAACCGAAGCCGGTTAGCGAGCAGGCTCCGGCAGCCCCCGAAACTCCGGCCCCGGTGGAGACCGCTCCCGGCCCCCAGGAGCCCGAATCCGCCTGAGGGAGTTGCTTCATGCCGGATAACGTGCGGGAAATATTCTAAGAACAACCCTGCTCTGTTAAGTCGCCATATTTTAAGAAAAAAATTGCAGTTGGGAGGTCCTCCATGCGAAGCAATCTGATGAAACTGGGGCTGGAAAAATATCCTCACCGGTCCCTGCTCAAGGCCATGGGGTTGACGGATAAAGAGATCGACCAGCCCATCATCGGCGTGGCCAACTCCTTCAACGAATTCATCCCCGGCCACATCCACCTGGACAAGATCACCCAGGCCGTCAAGGCCGGGGTGCGCCTGGCGGGGGGCACGCCCCTGGAGTTCGGGGTCATCGGCATCTGCGACGGCCTGGCCATGCACCACCAGGGCATGAAGTATTCGCTCCCCTCCCGGGAGCTCATCGCCGACTCCATCGAAGTCATGGCCATGGCCCACCCGGTGGACGGCCTGGTCCTGGTGACCAACTGCGACAAGATCATCCCCGGCATGCTCATGGCGGCGTTGAGGCTCAACATTCCCGCCATCATGATTTCGGGTGGCCCCATGCTGGCGGGGCGCTACCAGGGCCGGGAAGTGGACCTCATCTCCGTGTTCGAAGGCGTGGGTGCGGTGAAGGCCGGCAAGATCTGCGAAGACGACCTGAAAGAGTTGGCCGAGTGCGCCTGTCCCGGCTGCGGGTCCTGCGCCGGCATGTTCACCGCCAACTCCATGAACTGCCTGAGCGAGGCCCTGGGGCTCGCCCTCCCCGGCAACGGCACCATCCCCGCGGTGCACGCCGCCCGCTTCCGCTTGGCCAAGGAGGCGGGGCTCAAAATCATGGAGCTGGTGGAAAAACAACTCCTCCCCCGGCAGATCGCCACGTTGAACGCCTTTAAGAACGCCATCGCGGTGGACATGGCCCTGGGCTGCTCCACCAACACCGTGCTCCACGTGCCGGCCATCGCCCGGGAAGCGGAGATCGACCTGCCCCTGGAGCTGTTCAACGAGATCAGCGACAAGACCCCGCACCTTTGCTCCATGAGCCCCGCCGGCCCCCACCACCTGGAGGATCTGGATATGGCGGGCGGCGTGCACGGAGTCATGAAGGTCCTGCTGGACGCCGGGAAATTGGACGGCTCGCCTCTTACCGTCACCGGAGCCAAGGTGGCTGACAACCTGGCCACAGTCAAGGTCCTGGATGACAACGTCATCCGTCCCCTGGCCCGGGCCTACCACGAGCAGGGCGGTATCGCCATCCTCAAGGGCAACCTGGCCCCCGAGGGCGCGGTGGTTAAGCAGTCCGGAGTTGATCCCTCGATGCTGGTGAACGAAGGGACCGCCCGGGTCTTTGAATCCGAAGAGGAAGCCACCCGGGCCATCCTGGATGGCAAGATCAAATCGGGCGATATCATCGTGATCCGCTACGAGGGCCCCAAGGGCGGCCCCGGCATGCGGGAGATGCTCACCCCCACCTCTGCCATCGCCGGCATGGGCCTGGACAAAGAAGTGGCGCTGCTGACCGACGGCCGCTTCAGCGGCGGCACCCGGGGCGCGGCCATCGGCCACATTTCCCCCGAGGCCGCGGAGGGCGGCCCCATCGGCCTGGTCAAGGAAGGGGACCGCATCCGGATCGACATCCCGGCTAAAACCCTGACCCTGCTGGTGGAGGAGGCCGAACTGGCCCGCCGCCGGGAACAGTGGCGACCGCCGGAACCCCGGATCAAGCATGGCGTCGCGGCTCGCTACAGTCGGATGGTGTCCTCCGGGAGTCAAGGAGCGGTGTATAAATAAGTTGGGGCTGGCCCCCAGGCCCGCCCCCCGTTCCTGAGATCAACCCGCGGTTTTTTCGCTGCTTCCGATGTTTAAATATCAGCATGTCGCCTTTATCGACAATTAGTCGAATCTGGCTCCAGCCGGCTGGCGATAACCCCGGCAGGTAGTCGAAGAATGACCTAAGCTTTGTAAATAAAGTTGCCACTGAAATAAACAACTTATTCAACCTATAAACAAAATTCGGCCGGTTATTAAGAAAACTATCTTCTTTACCTTCTTAGGAGAAAAGACAGATGCAGCTTCGGATGGATCGGGAAAGCTTGTTGAAAGGAGTAGGCCGGACCCTGGGAGTGGTGGACCGCCGCGGCACCATGCCGATTCTGGCGAATTTTCTTCTGCAGACTGATGAAAATCAGGTAATCATTTCCGCCACCGACCTGGAAGTGAGCTTCCGGGGCTACTATCCGGCTCAAGTCCAGGAGCACGGAGCCCTCACCGTGCAAGCCCACTACTTCTTTAACCTGGTGAAAGAGCTGCCCGGCGTTACCATTGATCTCATCGGCACCGACAAAGCCAGCCTGAAGATCCAGGTGGGAGACTCCTTTTACCAGCTCCACGGCCTGCCCGCGGACCAGTTTCCCCCAGTCCCGGAAGTCACCGACCAGCACCTGGTGGAGGTGGAGAGTGGCATGGTCAAGGAGATGATCGAGAAGACCATCTTTTCGGTGAGCGCCGACGACCTGCAATACCACCTTTCCAGCATCTTCTGGGAGCGGGTGGAGGCCGAAGGGGGCTTTCACTTGCGCCTGATTTCCACCGATGGCCATCGCCTTACCTTAATTGAGCGGGTCCTGCCCGAAAGCCAGCAGTTCGCCATCGAGAAAGGCATCCTGATCCCCCGGAAAGGTATGGCTGAGGTGATCCGCTTTCTAGGCGAGGAAGAAAAGGTCTCCCTGGGTCTGGGCAAACAGAGCCTGGCCCTCAAGGCCGATGACCGCTATCTCTTTATCCGGCTGCTGCTGGACAAGAAGTTTCCCGACTACCGCCGCATCATCCCCGACAGCTTCGCTTACCGCTTTGCCCTCAACCGCCGGGAATTCTTCGATACCGTCCGGCGCATATCCTTGCTCTCCACCGAGCGCTTCAAGGGCATCATCCTGAAGCTTTTCCCCGAGGCGGTGGAAGTGAGCTTCACCAACCCGGAGGTGGGCGAAGGCCGGGAGATCATGCCCCTCTTCCTGGAGGCCGGCGACGTCGCGGCGCTTCCCATGGAGGTGGGTTTCAACGCCCGGTACTTCCTGGAACCCCTGAACGCCATGCAAAGCGACAACGTTATCCTGGAGCTCAACGAAAAGGACCGCCCATGTCGACTGGTGGACCAGGGCGACCCCTTCTACTTCAGCATCATTATGCCCATGAGTTTGTAAGGTAGCCGTACTGGGGGACCCTTGGAAGATAGAGAAGCCCTAAAGCGATTCGGTGACCGGGTCGGTTATACCGAAGCAGAAATGGAGCAGATTCCGGAGGGCGACCCCCGGCTCCGGCAATGCCGCAGGGCGGTCCGGGCCGCGGCCCGTTATTCCATCCAGGCCGAGGTGGTCAAAGCCCGCCATTGCAACAGTGGTTATAAAGTTGGAGATAAATTTATCCTGGACGTGAACGGCAATTTTATCACCAAGCTTTGCCCCCAGCGATTGTGCATTTACCTGGTATCCCAGCTCCCGGTGCCGGTGGCCCTCATCAACGAACGCCTCAGCGAAGGCCTGGATCCCAACCTCTTCCACTTCATGCACCGGGTGCGCTGCCTCGACGTGGGGGTCGAATGCGCCGGCTACGGCGAAGTTATGCTCGAGGTAAAAGTTGTGCCCCGGGTCAAATCATAATTTCGAACGCCAAAACCCGGTAACGATTTAGATGGCCCGCATCGGCATCATCACCTGCTCCAATTGCACCCAGGAGACCAACTGCGCCTCGGTGGTCTGCCTGGCGGACCTGCGCAAGCGCCGGGGCTTCTTTGCGCCATATCCCCCGGACGAGCCTTTAGATCTCATCGGCATCATCAGTTGCGCCGGCTGCCCCACCCTGGCCGCGCCGGAAAAAATTTTGAGAAGAGTCCGGGCTGTGGCCGAATTCCGTCTGGATGGGCTCCATTTGTCTTATTGCATGGTGACGCTCTGCCCGTTTATCAAGAAATATTCGCAATTGATAAAAGATGCGTTTCCTGATATAAATATAATTATGGGAACCCACCAGCCGGCGGATAAAAACCGCTTTCTGCTTGGTGTCAAAGAGCTTCTCTGCCAGTCCTTGACGTCTCCCCAAACCATGAACGACCTGATCAGAGGAACCATCAAGATTCCTCAGAAATGACTCTTGCCAGGAGGACTGCAAATTTGTCGGAACCCAACCTTGCCCCCGACGCCGCGGTGACCGAATACGGCGCCGAGAAGATTCAGGTCTTGAAGGGCTTGGAGCCGGTGCGAGAGCGGCCGGCCATGTACATCGGCAACACCGCCCTGGAGGGCCTCCACCATCTGGTCTACGAAGTGGTGGACAACTCCATCGATGAAGCCATGGCCGGGTTCTGCAACGAAATTAAGGTCAAGGTTCACTCTGACCACAGCGTCACCGTGGAGGACAACGGCCGGGGCATCCCGGTGGATGAGCACCCCACGGAAAAGCTCCCCGCGGTGGAAGTGGTCATGACCCGGCTCCACGCCGGCGGCAAGTTCGACTCCGGGGCCTACAAAGTCTCCGGCGGCCTCCACGGCGTGGGCGTCTCCGTGGTGAACGCCCTCTCCGAATACCTGGAAGTGGAGATCCGCCGGGACGGCAAGGTCTATCACCAGCGCTATGAACGGGGGAAAACCGTCACCCCTCTGACAGTCACCGGCAAGACCCGGCGCCGGGGCACCGTCATAAATTTCAAGCCCGACCCGGAAATCTTCCCGGAGACTCATTTCAGTTACGATATCCTGGCCCAGCGGCTGCGGGAGCTCTCCTTCCTCAACGGCGGGGTCCGCATCCTGCTCCAGGATGATTCCTCGGGCCGCAAGCACGAGTTCCTTTATGAAGGCGGCATCGTCTCCTTCGTGGAATACCTGAACCGCAACAAGACCCCCATCCATCCGGAGCCCGTTTATCTCACCGGCGGCAAGAACGGCATCCAGATGGAGATCGCCTTCCAGTACCACGACGGCTACAACGAGCAGATTTTTTCCTTTGCCAACAACATCAATACCCGGGAGGGCGGCTCCCATCTCAGCGGCTTCAAGGCGGGGCTGACCCGGGCCATCAACCAGTACATGAGCGCCAGCGATCTCCCCAAGAACCTGAAGAACAGCCATCTCCAGGGCGAAGATATCCGGGAGGGCCTCATCGCGGTCATCAGCGTCAAGCTGCCTCAACCCCAGTTCGAAGGCCAGACCAAGACCAAGCTGGGCAACAGCGAAGTCAAGGGCCTGGTGGAAAATCTGTTGTATGAGCATCTCTTGATCTTCCTGGGGGAAAACCCGGCGGTTGCCAGGCGCATCCTCTCCAAGCTGCTGGACGCGGCCCGGGCCCGGGAGGCCGCCCGCCGCGCCCGGGACCTGGTGCGCAAGAAAGGCGCCCTGGGGGATATGACCCTGCCGGGGAAGCTGGCGGACTGCCAGGAGCGGGACCCCTCCCGCCGGGAACTCTACCTGGTGGAGGGCGATTCCGCCGGCGGGTCCGCCAAGCAGGCCCGGGACCGGCGCTTCCAGGCCATCCTGCCTCTGAAGGGCAAGATCATCAACGTGGAGAAGGCCCGCTTTGAAAAGATGCTGGAAAACCCGGAAATCCGCACCCTGATTTCTTCTTTGGGGTCGGACCTCTCCAAGGAAGAGCCCGATCTCGACGATCTGCGTTACCACAAGGTCATCATCATGACGGATGCGGACGTGGATGGGGCCCATATCCGCACCCTGCTTCTCACCTTCTTCTACCGGCAACTGGCTTCCCTGGTGGAAAACGGCCACCTCTACATCGCCCAGCCGCCCCTGTACCGTCTCACCCGGGGCAATGAAAAGACCTATCTCAAGGACGACGGGGAATTCAAAAAATACCTGTTGCAGCGGGGCATTGAAAAGAAGCGCCTGCGCCTGGGCGCCAACCGCACCCTGGAGGGTCCGCCCCTGGCCCAGACCCTGGAGAAAGTGAACGCCTACCAGGAGTATTTGCGGCGCTTCGAAAAGCGGGGCCTGGCCCGGGAGGTCTTGCGGCTGATCCTGGAAAAAGGGCTGGTATCCAAAGAAAGCCTGCGCCGCGAGCCGCAGCTTGAGGCGGTGGTGGCGGAAATCAACTCCGAGGCCCGCTGGGCTGCCAGGTTGGAGTTCGACGAAGAACACACCTCCTGGGCCCTGCTCATCTCGCAAACCGGCCGTGACTCCGGGGAAATCCGCCTGGACTGGGAATTTTTAGGCAGCAGTGAATTCCAGGCCCTGGTGAAGCTGGACCGGGAAATGCAGGATTTCAAGACCCCGCCCCACCGCCTGGAAGGCAAGGACCGCCACTGGGATTTTGCCACTCTGGACGATCTGGTGGCCTTCATCCTGGAAGAGGGCCAGCGGGGCATCACCATTCAGCGCTTTAAAGGCCTGGGGGAAATGAATCCGGAGCAGCTCTGGGAAACCACCATGGACCCGGAGACCCGCACCCTCCTCCAGGTGAACATCGCCGACGCCGCTGAAGCCGACGGCATTTTCACCATCCTCATGGGGGACAAAGTGGAACCCCGCCGCGAATTTATTCAGAGCAATGTCCTTGAATTGAACGAGCTGGATATTTAACTTCTGTAAGGCGGATAGCTGCCTCGCAATCCTGCCGCGACGCCTCAATACTGATCCACCTCAGCCAGAAAGGAGGAGAATATCATGCATCGTCACGCCAAATTCAGAGTCTTCGTTACCCGCCGGGAAATGCTTTCCGTGGGCGATGTCCCCGACCACACCCTGATGCTCACCGAATTGGAAGGCGAGCCCATTGACTATACCCCCGGGGTGGCCGGGACCTTTATCAACCGGCGCAGCGTGGGTTTTCATGACCGCGTCAAAGGCGACGGGCCCATGACCGGCTATGCCACCACCATTTACGAGAATGGCGCGGTTTACTCCAAATTTCGCGGGGACAAGGCGGGGCCCATAACCAAGGGGAAATGGGAGGTCGTCCGCGGCATCGGCAAGTTGGCCGGCCTCACCGGCGCCGGCACATTTACCGTGACGCCCTCGGACAAGCATGGCGAGTTCATTCTGGAGATGGACGGGGAGTACAACCTGCCGGGCAAGTAGTGGCCCCCCTTGGCCAATGGGATATTGGACCGTCCCAATCCTTCTTCCCCGGGGGAGGGATTGGGACGGCGGAAGGGAAGATGAATCCGATAAGCTGCACGAAATGCGGCGCCGCCATAGAGGGGACGGAAGCCCGGGATTATCTGGGGCAAGTACTCTGTGAGGACTGCTACCTGGACGCCCTGAGCCCCCTCCGAACCTGCGACCCCTGGGCGGTGCATACCGCCCGCAGCCTCAAGGACTTGCCCGGGGGCCATTCCCTCACCCCCAGCCAACAGCGGCTTTATGACCTGGTGCAGGAAAAAGGGTCCGTCTCCATCCCGGAAGCCATGCAGGCCCTGGGGATCAGTGAAGAGCAATTGCGCCGCGAATTTGCCACGCTCCGGCACATGGAATTGCTCCGGGCCTGCAAGAAAGATGACCTCGTCCTTCTCACCCTGTTTTGAGTCCTGAGACCACCGACCTGGATTATGCTCTTTTGCGGCGGGTGGCCAACAGAGACGCCGCGGCCCTCGCTGAGCTCATCCGCCGCCACCAGAGCCGGCTGTACCAGATAGCATACCGCCTGCTGCGCGATCCTCTGGAAGCCGAGGACGCCTTGCAAGAGGTCTTCCTCAAGGTCTATGAAAACGCCCACCGCTATGAGCCCCGGGCCCGGGTATCCGCCTGGCTTAACCGCATCACCGCCAACCACTGCCTGAACCTGCTCAGGGCCCGCCAGCCCCAGGAATCCGTGGACCGGGAAGATTACCCCGAGGTGCCGGACACCAGCCCCGGCGCCCTGGCGGCCCTGGAAGAGCGGGAGCTGGCCCGGCGCCTGGAAGAGCTGCTGGCCACGCTCCCGGAAAACCAGCGCTGCGCCTTGATCCTGAAGCGCTTTGGCGGCCTGTCTTATCAGGAGATCGCCACCGAGCTGGGCCTCAGCCCCGAGGCCGTGGACGGTCTGTTAAAGCGGGCCCGCCAGTTCCTGAAGAAAGCCTTGCAGGATTATCTTGATTGAGAAGACCTCCGGGCTCCCGGAAAACCTGCGCCCACTTTTGTTCAGGTCGGCAGCGAAATGCTTGCCGGCCTATTAAGGAATTGGGGGGACCCTGGAGCGGGGGCTGGAAACTGGTGGGTTTAAGGGCTCTCATTATTCCGTGGAAGGCGCACCCTGCTTGCTCCCGGGGTGCGTCTTCCACACCCTTAACCTTTTCAAGAAAGGGCCCCGGACTACTTCCCGGTGAGTTCCTTGATCTCTTTTTTGGCGTGCTCCATTTCCTTGACCTGCTCGGCGTCCAGCCGCAGCAGCAAGGTTTCGAATTCCCCCACGTGGGTCTTCTCTTCCCTGGCGATGTCCAGCAGCACCGCTTTGATATCCTTATCGTCGGTCAAGGCCGCCATTTGCTCGTAAAGGTTGATGGCGTCCAACTCCGCGATAATGGCGGCCCGGAGTATCTCCTTGTTCAGGTCATTTTTCTTCACTTTGGTAAAATCTACGGGGATCTGTGATAACATAAAACCTCCTTTGGCCCCTTTGATTTTGATGCTGTTTCGGAATTTAAGCACCGGGGAAGGCTGCGTCAAGAAATCTGGCGGCCGCAAAACCGGGGGAGCAGAAGCGAGGAAGCTCTTAAAAAAACACCGGCAGCCGCGCCGGTTTTCCTGGTTTTAGGTGTTATTTCAACTAAAAGGAGCAATTCCTGAAGGAGAAGACGAAGTGAAGATTTCCTGCCCGGAAGTCCAGGAGCGGTTGTCTGCCTGGCTGGATGGCGAGCTGGCCGGGCCGGAGCACGACCTGGTGGCCGTCCACCTGGATGGCTGCGGCGGCTGTCGGCGGGAGCTGGCCCGGCTCCGGGCCCTGGACGCGGCCCTGGGAAAGCTCAGCGCGGCGGTGCCGCCGGAGCTGGCGGCCAAGGTCTTGGCCCGCCTTCCCCAGGCGCCCCAAAGCCGTCCCTGGTGGCAATCCATGGCCCTGGCCGCCTCCCTGGTCCTGGGCCTGGTGCTGGGCGGCACTGTGGCCCGGGATTTTTACCCCCAGGTCTCCTTCCCGGCGCCGTCCAACGGGACCACGGAGGTCGCCAGCTTTCAGGATTTCCACGACTTTCCCCAGGGATCTCTGGGCACCATCCTGGCCTCTTATCAACCGGAAGAAGGTAACGACACGTGAAACGGGACTGGCTTCTTTACCTGGTGATTTTTTCCCTGGCGCTGAATCTGGGGACCATCGGCACCCTGGTCTACCTGCGCTATTATGACCAGAAGCCGGCGGCGACCCGGGAGGCCCCGCCTCCCCTGCCCCTGAGGGAGCTCTGGGGGCAGCTCAACATGGATGCCGAACAGCGGCAGGCCCTCCGGCGGCTCTTCCCGGAGCACCGCCGCCGGGTGGGGGATGTGCGGAGGGAGCTGGCCCAAAAGCGCCAGGAGCTCTTCGACCTGATTCGCAGCGATTCCTCCCAGTGGAACGCCATTCAGGCCAAGGTCCGGGAGATCAGCACTTTGCAAGGGAACCTGGAAGAAGAAATGGCCCGCTTTCTGCTGGAGTTCAAGAAGAACCTGAAGCCCGGGCAGGAAGAAGCCTTTTTGAACCTGATGCAAACCCGAATGGGACCTTTCGGTCCCATGGGCAGACACGGGCCCCGGCACGGTGGTCCGGGGATGGGCCCCCGAATGGGCGGCCCACCAGGTGGTCCTATAAGTCCTGGCGGTCTCGGCTGCCCCGAGTAAACGTCAATTCGTCGAAAGACTTTGAAGGAGATTTAACATGAAGAAGGCAAGATGGTTGGTAATCAGTTCAGCCCTCACAGTGGCCGCAATTCTGGCCCTGTCGGCGCCGGTTCTGGCCCAAGGCGGCCCCGGCGGCGGCCCCAGGGGCAAGGGCAATCAGTGGTGTGCCGCCGGTGGCGGCCCCGGCCAGGGCCCCGGCCCGGGCGCGGCTTATTGCCCCAATTACCCCGGCTATCAGAGTAGCCCCGGGTACACGGGCGATAACCCCCAAACTCCCAGGAGAGGCCGGGGTATGCGGGGCATGGGGCGGGTTAGCCAGCCCGATGCTCAGGCCACTCCGCCGGCCGCGAACCAATAAAATAACCGCAGCCTGAGAAGCAGCGTTTCTATACGAAGACGGGGCCGAATCACTTCCCCCAGACACTTCAAACAGAAACCGGGGCTTAAAGCCCCGGTTTCTCTGTTTCCCGGTCTTGCCCTAGCAGCTGTC
>Ga0315268_10001531_pt1 | contig 26624 bp, 21 predicted proteins | sample C1_top_MG_FD_204535 | JGI IMG/M metagenome (GOLD analysis project Ga0315268, IMG submission 204535) | Sediment microbial communities from Yellowstone Lake, YNP, Wyoming, USA - C1_top | ecosystem: Environmental > Aquatic > Freshwater > Lake > Sediment | place: USA: Wyoming | collected 2017-08-01
CTGGCGAGTTGATGCACATTCGGCAGCAGCGGTATTGTCGCCATACTCAATTTCGCCGTTAATCCGGCGCCACGCGCCATTTCCAGCAGATGCCCCAGCAAACCAAAACCGGTTACGTCGGTCATGGCATGCACACCAGGCAGATTGGCCAAGGTAATTCCCGGTTTATTAAGTTTGGTAGTGCTCGCTATCATCGTCGCGTAGCCCGCTGCGTCCAGTGCCTCCTTTTTCAACGCGGCCGACAATACGCCGACCCCCAGCGGTTTGCCGAGTATCAATATATCGCCAGCCTGTGCATCCGCGTTGCGCTTAACCCTGGAGGGATGAACCAAGCCCATTACCACCAGGCCATAAATCGGCTCAACCGAATCAATGGTGTGTCCGCCGCCGATAGGGATACCCGCCTCCGCGCAAATCGCTTCCCCGCCCTTGATGATCTTGCCTATCATATCGACCGGCAGCTTATCGATGGGCATACCAACCAGCGCCAATGCCATGATAGGTGTACCGCCCATTGCATACACGTCAGAAATTGCATTGGTCGCCGCAATGCGGCCAAAATCGTATGGGTCGTCGACTATCGGCATAAAGAAATCTGTCGTCGCGATCAGCGCCTGTTCATCGTTAAGCTTATAGACGGCTGCATCGTCAGAGGTTTCTATGCCGACCATCAGTTCTTTAGGCACTGGAAATCCGGATGAATTTTTCAGAATATCAGCCAGGATGCCCGGGGCAATTTTACAGCCGCAACCGCCACCGTGAGAAAAAGAAGTGAGTTTAATCTGCAGCTCGTTCATGCCTGTCCTTATTCATGTTGAAGGGAAATATCTGTCATTGGCAGATTATGCAACACTGCACCGGCTTCAAGGGTGCGGATTTCTTCCAGCCTGATTGCCGCCAGATAGCGTGCATCCGCCACTGCTGGCTTGCGAGACCATCAAGTTTTTGAAACGCGGCGGAAGGAGTTCAAACTGAAGCGAAGCCAAACGGTTTCATCATTTGTTTCACTCAAGATCACTATGCGAGGTTGAAATCGACCTCGTCGGATAACTTAAGCATTTCTACGGTGTGGCTAAACCCAAAGGCAAGCGCGATTTCCATCGGGGTCAAACCATCCTTGTTGATCACATTCAAATTCACTCCGTAATCGAGCAATGCGCGCATCAATTCATTATTGCCTTGCTCGGCAACGATATGTGCCGGCGACGTGCCATCCTGAAGGAAGTTTACTTCCACATTCATCTGCAGCAAATGTTTCAGCTTATTCAGATTGCCGGTCGTTACTGCCTCCAGCACTGCCTTGCGCGACTGGCTGCTGTCGCTCCTTTTTGCCACAGCCTCCGTGGGCAACAGCTTGAAAATATGGTTCAACAACGAAATCAATACCAGTACCACCAGGGTTGCTACCATCACTATCGGATCCACATTCACCACAGCGGCAAGCTGCTCGGGCAAGTTGGCTCCTATGGCGAGAATGGTTACGATCAGGAACAGCATCCAGCGCAGGTAACGGAACAACGCAAGAATGATGACTGCCGCCAGCACACTTAACAATATATCCTTGTTTATGTAACTCCCTATAAGGTTATCCGGCAAATTTGCCGTGATGCTCAGAAGCAAGACGATAGACAGCATTATTACTTCATTTAATTTCAATTCAATTTTCATGGTGGCACCTGCGTGGCAAAGTCGAGCTTGTCTGGTTGATCGATTTATAGCCGGCATGAAGTCGCATTCAACATGCTCTCAAGCCATATTTCAAGCCGTCGGAATGGCGTTTTTATTCCGCCCAAAACTAAATATAACATAAATTCTCAAAACAAATCAATTGCATAGCACTTATGCAGCTTGCCAATGCCCTGAGCGCCCCCCCTGTTTTTCCAGCAAGCGAATGTGCGTAAGAGCCATGCCTCTGTCTACAGCCTTGCACATATCGTAAATGGTCAGCAATGCTATGCTCACTGCGGTCAGCGCTTCCATTTCGACGCCAGTGCGGCCCAGCGTTTCCGCGGTAACGGTACATACGACGGCAGTATTTTTCTGGTCCAGGGTGAATTCCACCGCAACTCGAGTCAAATACAGCGGGTGACACAGCGGGATCAATTCGGAAGTGCGCTTGCTGCCCTGTATCGCGGCAATCCGGGCAATGCCCAGCACATCGCCTTTTTTGGCCGAACCGGATGCAATAATAGCCAGCGTGCCGGCATTCATCTCGATGCGGCCTGTCGCTTTTGCGATGCGGCGAGTCTCGCTCTTCTCGCCGACATCCACCATGTGAGCCTGGCCTTCTTTATCGAAATGCGTTAAACCATTGTCCATATCTGCTGCCTTCATTTTCAAAATATTTTTTAAGGCTGGCGCTGCCAGCGTTGCATGCGCTGCACATCGCTATCACGAGTGACTACCCACTCCGCACCTTGTTTTTTTACTTCTTTTTTCCAGAATGGCGCATCCGTTTTCAAGAAATCGATGATAAATTCGCAGCCGGAAAAGGCATGTGCCCGGTGAGACGAGGCAGTCGCCACCAGTACGATCTGGTCGTTGGGTCCCAAGGTGCCGACACGATGTATCACCCGCACAGCCAACAAATCCCAGCGCTGCTTGGCCTCGGCTACAATTTTGTTCAGGGCCTTTTCGCTCATGCCTTGGTAATGCTCAACATAAATATTCTCAACCGCTTCGTCATGGCTCAAATCGCGAACCAGCCCCACGAAGCTGACTATGGCTCCCACATTGTTGCTTGTGGCGCGCAGTGCTGCCATTTCAGTGCCTGCGTCAAAATCTCCATGCTGTATTAAAACGCTCATATCAGCCCCCGGAGATCGGTGAAAAGAGTGCAATTTCGTCTTGCTCCCTGATCTGCGCAGACCAACCGGCAAACTCCTGATTGATCGCGCCGCGCACCCTGTTTTCTGTCAACTCGTTTGCCCAGGTATCGCCGCGCAAGCGTAGCCAGGCAAGCAATTCTCCCAGTGTAGAGATATCTGCCGGAAGAGTGACGGTTTCGCGCGTGAGTTTTAGATTCTCACCGGGACGTCCAAAATAAAGTAGTTCAATTTGCATGATCAGTTTAAGCCAAAGAAAAATATTTCAAGATAAATTCCGCCACTTGCTGCGGCACATTGATGTCCAGTTGCGGCAACCGAATATCACTCTTGGTGTCCGTGACCAACGCTATGATATGTTCGTCATCCGGATACAGATGGGGATGTCCGGTCACACTGCGGTGCACTTCAAATTTTGCTATCCCCGAGTACTTGTAACCCTCCACCAATACCAAATCGCAGGGAGATAGCCTGCTGCAAAGTTCTTCCAGGCTGGGTTCTGCTTCATTTGCCAATTCATGCATCAGCGCCCAGCGGTATCCCGATACGACTATCACCTCGCCAGCTCCCGCCTCGCGGTGACGAAAACTGTCCTTGCCTGGCTTGTCGATATCAAACTTGTGATGAGCATGCTTGATCACCGCAATACGCAGGCCCTTCGCGCTCAACAAGGGAATCACTTTTTCCAGCAGCGTGGTCTTTCCGCTGCCTGAAAAACCCGCAAAGCCGATTATTTTCTGTTGGTTCATGCTAACTTTCACGAATAATTGATTGAAACCTGACTGGCTCGCTCCAGATCTTCCAGGGTATTGATATTACAAAAACTGTCTGCATTATCGAATACCACCTCGCTGGTCTGCAAGGTATCAAGCCAATCGTTTACCCTGCGCCCACCCGAGTCCAGATAGGCATTAAGCCTGGATAACACGTTTCTGTTGTACAGTGCAATTGTGGGTTGTCTGCGCCCTCCTGCCACAGCCACAGCTGCTTCAGTCATTTCCAGGGTTAGCGCAGTCGTTAACCGTGCAATCAAATCGTGTGGCAGAAAAGGCGTGTCGCAAGGTACGGTCATCACGCAATCCGTATCCGCGATCCGCAACGCAGCATGTAAACCGGCCAATGGCCCCGGCCAGTCCGGCATATCATCGGCAAGCACGCGACAACCGAAATGTGCGTAAGCATCCTGTGTATCATTCGCATTAATTATAATTTGATCGCTGACCGGACTGACTGCCTGCAACACCCAGCTAATCAGCTCACGCCCTTGAAGCGTCTGCAAACCCTTGTTTCCGCCTATGCGTGTACCCAGACCGCCGGCCAGTATGACAGTTGTGACAGAAATATTATGTATAACCATCTGCGATGGACGAATGCAGTCGTAAAAGATGCATTATAAATCTCTTTCGTTCAAAGCAATAAGCGATGACAAGGGTAAACGACAGACGGGAAGCTTAAAATTCCCTACTGTATTCAGGGCCTTTTGCCAAGTAAACTTATTTGCATTACGTTTATAATGCAGCAATTATGTCAACGAAAACCATAAACATCACAAACATCCCCCGTCAGGATGCGCAGCCTGTGCTCCCCTCCGCGCTCGAGACCCCGTCGGGTTCGCTGCTGGACATGCGTATGCGTCCTCTTCGTGATCTGCGTATATCCCTCACGGATCGCTGCAACTTCCGCTGCGTATACTGCATGCCCAGGGAGGTTTTTGACAAGGATCATCCTTTCCTGCCGCGCTCCTCGCTGCTCAGTTTTGAGGAAATCATTCGAATTACGCAAATTTTTGTCGCCCACGGCGTGAACAAAATCCGCCTGACTGGTGGCGAGCCACTACTGCGGAAAAATATTGAAAAACTGATTGAGCAACTTGCCAAACTGAAAACGCCTGATGGTCGCGATCTGGATCTGACGCTGACTACCAATGGTTCACTGCTGGTAAAAAAGGCCCAGGCATTGAAAGACGCCGGCTTGACACGAGTCACCGTGTCGCTGGACTCGTTGGATGATGCCACTTTTAAACGCATGAATGATGCAGATTTTCCGGTGTCCGATGTCCTGCAGGGGCTTGAAGTTGCGCACGCCGTCGGCCTCAAATCCATCAAGGTGAATATGGTTGTAAAAGGCGGCCTTAACGACCAGGAAATCGTGCCGATGGCGCGCTATTTCCAGAACTCTCCGTTCGTACTGCGTTTTATTGAATACATGGATGTAGGCGTTTCCAACGGCTGGAAAATGAATGAAGTGATTGCTTCATCAGAGGTCATCCGGCGCATTTCGGTGCAGATGCCACTGGAAAAGCTCATATCCGCGACTGCCAGCGATACCGCAGAACGCTGGCGCTACACAGATGGAAGTGGTGAAATAGGAGTGATTTCCAGCGTTACAAAAGCCTTTTGCCATAGCTGCGTACGGGCAAGAATATCTACCGAAGGCGTTCTTTACACGTGTCTCTTCGCCAGTAGTGGTTTTGATTTGAGAGCGCTTATACGGGGTGGGAAATCAGATCAGGAAATTGCCACAACAATTGCACACCTGTGGAGAGCGCGTGAGGACCGCTATTCCGAATTGCGTACCGCAGAAACTGACGGCATGGAACTTACTGGCAAAAAAATTGAGATGTCCTATATAGGCGGATAAATACTGCTTCAACTATCCAAACATTCAGTTATCTTTGTTATTAAAGCGGCAAGGTTTTAACTGGAAGTAAACGCAGAATCCCTTTTGAAGCTCAAAATTCAGCCGGTGGCAGGATTCAATATTGTCATTCTGATTTTTGTCCAGCAGGACAAAAATCAGAATGACAATATAACCGATAAACAGGCAACTTCTACAAATCCGGACCCCGCTGCAACTGCGGCATTGCTTCACAAGTTCCCGATTTGCATGGAAGTCACGAATACCGGGACAGATGTGTCCGTCCCGGCATCGCCCCTCCAATTCGCATTAAGCTTGCGGCATCTTGTCCAGATCAACGCCACCAGACCTTATGTCAGCCTCCCAGGCATTGCCATAGATCTTGCCTGAACGTGACAATATGAACATTTCGTACATGCTGACAAACCACATGAACGCCGCGGCCACATAGTAGCCAAAACCGCCAATAATGACGAGCCACGCGAAATGGGGGCTCATCTTGGTCAGCCACCACGAGGCGATGTCCACAATCAGGAACGCAAAAGGAAACAGGATTACGGTAATCTTCAGCTTTCTCGGTACGCCAACGGAAAAGCTGAATATAAAGCCCATAAAGAAGAAAATAAAACTGATGCCGAACAAGTGGATGTGCGAAACGCGGGTCAGGCTTTGAATAGTCGCACCCTCGTTGACTTTGGCGGCATTCTTGGCTTCTTCATAATTGTTGAAGTTCGGCAAGCCGGGAAGCACACCATGGCATTGCGTACAATTTTGGCTGAAAACGCCCTTCATATGCGAATCCCATTCCGACTCAGGTGAACCGGCGCGCGCCCACTTGATGATCTCAAGGCGAGCTTCGGGCGTTCCCATTGTTTTCATCGAACCATTGAGCTTGCCTTCCAGTTTGCTGGAACTTCGGTCACCGTAATAGCTATAGACTATATCATCTATAGAAAGCCCCGGTTTCCCGTCCGCCATACCGTGGGTCAGCAAGATTTGCAGCCCGGCCATCGCCAAGCCCAGACCAATAACCAGCAAATACCCTCCAAAAAGAACTTTAACTGATGTTGGCATATTAGGTAAATTGAGCCAGACCATCTTCGAGCGCGTCTCATCCATTGCATTTTCCTCTTAGGTTCGTTAGATTTTGATTTTATTTCTCCATGAGCAGTCAAAATGTGTCTGTTTAAATGCTCATATACCGCAAGTCGTATAACGGAATCGTATATTCCATTTCCATTATACTGCAGTTCCAACGCTAAAACCACTAAGGGGTCATGGGGTTTTTGCGCGCAGTGTGGGCTGTAATCAAAATTCCAGCGGATCGATGTCCAGCGACCAGCGTAGTTTTTTCGCGGGCAACGCATCCAGCACCGGTCTCCAGACGCGCAAAAATTGCTGCAAGTTCTTTCTGCTGTCGCTTTGCACCAGCAACTGGTAGCGGATATGATTTGCGCGGCGCGGCAACGCTGCCGGAACAACGCCGTAAACCTCCACCGGCATACCCAACCCTGCAGCCGCGTTGCGCGCCTGTTGCATAAAATCGTACACATCGTTCTCAAGCTTGCCTTCTGCACGCAACAAAACCTGGTATACGTAAGGAGGGAAACCAGCCTGCTCGCGCTCTGCAAGCAAGGTTGCTGCCCATGCATCGTAATCGTGCGCACGCAACGCTCGAAATAGCGGGTGATCGGGAAATGATGTTTGCACCAGGACTTCACCCGGCTTGTCGCCACGGCCTGCGCGTCCCGCCACTTGCGCAAGCTGTGCAAAGAGTTTTTCCGGCGCGCGAAAATCGCTGCTGTACAGCGCACTGTCCGGGTTAAGCACGCAAACCAAGGTCAGGTTATGGAAGTCATGACCTTTGGCCAGCATCTGGGTGCCCACCAGTATATCCACTGCCTCATCCTGTATTTGCTTGCGCATGGCGTTCCACGTGCCTTTATTGCGTGTGCTATCGCGGTCCACCCGAAGTATGCGTGCCTCGGGAAAGTGTGCGTGAAGCGCGCTCTCAATCCGTTGTGTGCCGATGCCAACCGGCTGCAAATCGGCATTGCCGCAAGTTGGGCAGGCGTGTGGAACGCGCGTCTGATGGCCGCAGTGATGGCAGCGCAAGCGACGGTCTTTAAGATGGAGCACCATCTTGCCGGCACAATTGGGGCAGCCGGACAGCCAGCCACACGCGGTGCACATTAATACCGGGGCATAGCCGCGCCGATTGATGAACACCAGGCTCTGTTCGCCGCGCACTAACCGCTCATCCAATGCCGTTAATATTTCCGGGCTGATTCCTTCAGGCAATACAGCGTTGCTGATGTTGATGCAGCGAATGCGGGGAAGTTGCGCCTGATGCGATGCGCGTTCGCACAGCCTGAGCAGGGTATAGCGCCCGCTGCGCGCGTTGAAATAGCTTTCCAGCGAAGGTGTAGCGGAGCCTAAAACGATGGGCACGCCGCGCTCATTGGCGCGAAAAATCGCGACATCGCGTGCCGAATATCGTAGCCCGTCCTGTTGTTTGAACGAGGCGTCGTGCTCCTCGTCCACAATTATTAATGCCAAATACGGTAACGGCGTAAACACAGCCAGGCGTGTGCCTAAAATGATGCGTGCCTTGCCTGCTTGCGCAAGCAGCCAATTTTGTGTGCGCTCACTATCATTCAGCCCGCTGTGCAGGCTGACCAATTCGGTGTCAGGGAAACGGCTGCGGAAGTAACTTTCCAGTTGCGGCGTCAGATTGATTTCCGGCACCAGCAGCAAAACCTGACCGCCGCGCCGCAACACCTGATGCAGCAAATGCACATAAACTTCTGTTTTGCCGCTGCCAGTTACACCATGCAGCAGAAAGGTGTGATAACCCTGCGTCTGATTAACCGCGTCCACCGCTGACTGCTGTTCTGCGCTTAGGCAGTGCACTTCGTTGAACGCGAAATTCTCTGTGTGGGCGTTTACTACGGACGCTTCCACCCAGCCATTTTCCAACAGCAGCTTGAGCGCAGCGGGCGCCGTCGGCGACACGCCCCGCACTTGTACAGCATTCAAGGTGTGCTCGTGCAATGCGCTCAGGATGCGCAACTGCACTACTTTGCGCCGGGGCAGCTGATCCAGATCCAGTGCTCGACCGCTGGCACTCAAGGCGTAACTCAGCGTTTGCTTTAGAACAACCGGCTGAAGACCACGCAGTCGCGCTGGTAACGCAGACAGTACGGTCATGCCGACAGGGTAATGATAATAGTCGCTGCAGAAACGCAGCAGTTTGAGCAAATCAACGGGCAATGGCGGCACATCATCCAGCACTTGCGCAACCGGCTTGATGCGCTCGGCAGCAAGATCAGAATTTGCGTGGCATTCCATCACCACGCCCACGACTTGTTTGCGCCCGAAAAGAACCACGACGCGCTGCCCGTCGACAACTGTCATATTTTCCGCCAAGAAATAATCAAAAGCTGTTGACAGCGGAACATCCAGTGCAACGCGAACTATATGCATTTATTACGCCGCCCTCCAGTATATTCTTTGAAATATTGTTAATCGCATTGACTTGATTAGAGTTTTTATCTTACCCACATATCCTGTGGATAACTATGTGCGTAACTCACTGACAAGTGCACTAACTATCAACGATATATACAGTTTTTCTCACACGCCAGTTTTTTATACAAGCAACAATCTATTATTAATCAATATATTACATAAAAACAATTGAGGCCTGGGGGATATTATCCCGCGGCCTCAATGTTCATGCCGGTCTTGTGCATAACCGGCGTTTGTCAAGCATGTTTAGTGATATTTTTTGCTGAGTTCATGCACCGCTGCCACCAGGGCTGCCGCGTTTTCCGGCTGGGTAAATTGCGAGATACCGTGACCAAGGTTGAACACATGACCGCTGCCAAAACCGTAACTGGCGAGAATTTTTTCCACTTCAGTGCGGATGACGTCCGGCGTCGCGAACAGCACGCTGGGATCCAGGTTGCCCTGCAGCGCTACGCGGTTTCCCACATGCTGGCGCGCCACCCCGATATCCATCGTCCAGTCCAGGCCCACCGCATCACAACCGATGTTGGCTATGCTGTCTATCCACAGGCCGCCGCCCTTGGTAAAAACGATAGACGGTACTCTTGCGCCCTCTTGCTCGCGCTTTAGACCCTGCACGATTTTCTGCATATAAGGCAGCGAGAATTCGTGGTATGCATAATGTGACAACGCGCCGCCCCACGAATCGAAAATCATCACTGCCTGCGCACCCGCTTCAATTTGCGCGTTCAGATATTGAGTGACTGCCTGTGCGGTCACTTCAAGAACATGATGCATCAGCCTGGGCTCTTTATACATCAGTGTTTTTACCCGTGCATAATCAGAGGTGCTGCCTCCTTCGACCATATAGCAGGCCAGCGTCCACGGACTACCGGAAAAGCCGATTAAAGGAACACTGCCATTAAGCGATTTGCGAATTTGTGCCACCGCGTCGGTCACATAGCGCAAATCCTTGTCGATATCTGGCACTCGCAGTGCCAGGATGGATGCTTCATCACGCAAAGGGCGTGAAAACTTCGGCCCCTCGCCTTCAGTAAAATACAGCCCCAGACCCATCGCATCAGGCACGGTAAGAATATCCGAGAACAAGATAGCAGCATCCAGCGGGAAGCGTTCCAGCGGCTGCAAAGTGACTTCGGTTGCGAGGTTCGGGTTCTTGCAAAGATCCAGAAAGCTGCCGGCAACTTTGCGTGTGGCGCAATACTCCGGCAGATAACGTCCGGCCTGGCGCATCATCCACACTGGCGTATATTCGGTAGGCTGGCGCAACAGCGCACGCAGGAAGGAATCATTCTTGACTTTAAAATTCATATTGCCTTTCATTTGCCGAGCATCATGCCCACTGTGTCTCGCTTTCGCGGGGAATACTTCTCAACGGGGCAATACAGAACTGCCCATCAAATATTCATCTACTGCGCGTGCAGCCTGGCGACCTTCGCGTATCGCCCACACTACCAGCGACTGGCCGCGGCGCATGTCGCCTGCGGCAAATACCTTGCTCACCGACGTCCGGTAACATCCCTTACCGTCGGTATTGGCACCGGCATTGCCGCGCGCATCTTTTGCCACACCGAATGCATCCAGCATTTGCTGTACCGGTGACACAAAGCCCATCGCCAGGAACACCAGATCTGCTTTGATTTGGAATTCAGAATTTGGCAACTCCTGCATTTTGCCCTGCTTCCACTCGACGCGACAGGCAATCAGTTTTTCAACCTGACCATTTTTTCCCTCGAAACGCTTGGTAGCAACACCCCAGTCGCGTTCGCAACCCTCTTCCTGCGAGGATGAAGTGCGCAGCTTGAGCGGCCAGCCAGGCCAGACCATAAGCTTGTTTTCACGCTCGGGGGGCCGCGGCATCACTTCAAACTGCGTCACGCTGGCGGCACCTTGCCGGTTGGATGTGCCCACGCAGTCGGAACCGGTATCGCCCCCGCCAATCACGACCACATGCTTGCCGCTTGCGCTGATCTGGTCCTGAACAGTATCTCCCGCGTCCGCCTTGTTTTGCTGCGGCAGGAACTCCATCGCAAAATGGATACCCTTCAGTTCACGGCCAGGTACCGGAAGGTCACGCGGCAATTCAGCGCCACCCGCCAGAATGACAGCATCAAAGTCATTTTCAAGCTGCTCCGGCGAAACTGTTTCAGTTGCCCAGTTATTTACATTGGATGGAAAATCCTTACCCACCATTACGCCGGTACGGAAACTTACGCCCTCTGCCCGCATTTGCTCCATGCGTCTGTCTATATGGGATTTTTCCATCTTGAAATCCGGGATGCCATAACGCAGCAAGCCGCCGATGCGGTCATTTTTCTCAAACACAGTTACCGCATGGCCTGCACGCGCCAGTTGCTGCGCAGCAGCCAGGCCGGCAGGACCAGAGCCGACGATCGCAACCGTCTTGCCGGTCTTAACTGCCGCAATTTGAGGCTTTACCCAACCGCTCTGCCAGCCTTTGTCGATAATGAAATGTTCGATGGATTTAATGCCGACGGCATCGTTGTTGAGGTTCAGCGTGCAGGCTGCTTCGCACGGCGCCGGGCAAATCCTGCCGGTAAACTCGGGGAAGTTGTTGGTGGAATGCAGGGTGTCCAGCGCCGCGCGGAAATTGCCGCGATAGACCAGATCGTTCCAGTCGGGAATGATGTTGTTTACAGGACAGCCGCTGGTGCAGAACGGCGTACCGCAATCCATGCAGCGCGCGCCCTCTGTTTTCACCTGGTCATCCTTCAGTGCAATAACAAACTCTTTGTAATTTTTCACACGTTCGGCAGCCGGCAAGTACGATTCTTGTTGCCGTTTGAATTCCATGAAGCCGGTTACTTTACCCATTACATTCCTCTGTTTTATCTGATCCCCCTAAAGCTCAAGAAGGATGCGCAAATATTATGCGGCGACTTTTGCTTCCGTTTTGCTGGCCACCTTGCCGGCCATTTCAGCCAATGCTCGTTTGTATTCAAGCGGGAAAACTTTAACAAACTTGCCGCGACTATTATTCCAGTCATCCAGCAGCTTGCAGGCACGTACACTTCCGGTATACGCAAGATGGCGCTCGATCAGTTTTTTGAGAATGGCCTCGTCGCTTTCTGCCTGACCGCCTCGCACTACGCTATGCCAAAGCGCGCGGCCGATCTTCGCTTCCTGTTCCGCAGTGCCGGGTACAGGTTCCAGTGACACCATCGCCATATTGCACTTCTTGCCGAAGCTGCCGTCGGCATCGTATACATAGGCAATACCGCCGGACATGCCTGCGGCGAAATTTCGCCCGGTCGTACCCAGCACTACTACAGTGCCACCGGTCATATATTCGCAGCCATGATCGCCACTGCCTTCCACCACGGTGGCTGCGCCTGAATTGCGCACCGCAAAGCGTTCGCCTGCCACGCCGTTGAAGAATGCCTCGCCGGCAATCGCGCCGTACAGCACGGTATTGCCGACGATGATGTTGTCGAGCGCATCGCCGCGAAAATCCTTGTTCGAACGCACGATGATGCGTCCGCCGGACAGACTCTTGCCCACATAGTCGTTGCCTTCACCTACCAGATCAAGCGTAATGCCATGCGCAAGGAAGGCCCCGGCCGATTGTCCGGCGGTACCCTGCAGCTCAATATGGATGGTGTCATCAGGCAGGCCGGCATGGCCATAGCGCTTTGCCACTTCTCCGGACAGCATTGCACCGACTGTGCGGTTCACGTTCTTGATTGGCGAAACAAAGGAAACTTTGGTGCCTTTGTCCAGCGCGGCTTTTGCCTGCACGATAAGCTTGTTGTCGAGCGCTTTCTCCAGTCCGTGATCTTGCTCATCCACATGCCGTACCGGTATCCCGGCAGCGTGTTGCGGCTGGTAGAAAATTTTGCTGAAATCCAGCCCTTTGGCTTTCCAGTGCGTAATCGCATGGGATTTTTCGAGCAAATCCGTGCGGCCAATGAGCTCGTCATAAGTGCGCACACCCAGCTGGGCCATCAACTGTCGCGCTTCTTCGGCCACGAAGAAGAAATAATTCACAACATACTCCGGCTTGCCGGAAAATTTGGCGCGCAATACCGGATCTTGAGTAGCAATGCCCACAGAACAGGTATTGAGGTGACACTTGCGCAACATGATGCATCCCTCAACCACCAGCGGCGCAGTGGCGAAGCCAACCTCGTCTGCACCCAGCATCGCCGCAATCACGACGTCCCGCCCGGTCTTCATCTGGCCATCAGCCTGTATGCGGATACGGCTGCGCAGACCATTCATCACCAGAGTCTGCTGCGTTTCAGACAAGCCCAGCTCCCATGGCGCACCCGCATGCTTGACAGAAGACAGAGGGGATGCGCCGGTACCGCCATCATGACCGCCAATCACCAGATGATCCGCCTTGGCTTTGGTTACACCCGCAGCAACAGTTCCCACGCCAACTTCAGCGACCAGCTTGACGGAAATGGACGCCCGCGGATTTGCATTCTTCAGGTCATGTATCAGTTGCGCGAGATCCTCAATCGAATAGATATCATGGTGCGGTGGCGGCGAAATCAATCCGACCCCCGGCACCGAGAAACGCAATTGCGCGATGTACTCCGATACCTTGCCGCCAGGCAGCTGACCGCCTTCACCCGGCTTGGCGCCCTGCGCCATCTTGATCTGAATCTGGTCCGCAGAATTCAAATACTCGGCGGTTACGCCAAAGCGACCGGCAGCAACCTGCTTGATCCTGGAGCGCAACGAATCACCGGCCTGCAACGGTATATCGACCTCAATTTTATCGGCACCGATCACCGAGGCCATAGTTTCACCTGCCTTGATAGCGATGCCCTTCATCTCGTTTACATAACGTTTCGGATCTTCCCCGCCTTCACCGGTATTGGACTTGCCGCCTATCCTGTTCATCGCGATCGCCAAAGTGGCATGCGCTTCAGTGCCGATGGAACCCAGTGACATCGCACCCGTCGCGAAACGTTTGACAATTTCCTTCGCCGGCTCCACTTCGTCGACAGGGATGGATTTTGCCGGGTCAATCCTGAACTCAAACAATCCACGCAACGTCATGTGACGCTTGCTTTGATCATTGATGATCTGCGCATATTCGCTGAAAGATTTATAGTCGTTGGCGCGCGTAGCATGCTGCAGTTTTGCAATCGCATCGGGCGTCCACATATGCTCTTCACCACGCACGCGGTACGCATACTCGCCGCCCGCATCCAGCGCATGTGCCAGCACCGGGTCGTTGCCAAATGCCTGGATATGCGTGCGCAATGCCTCTTCGGCGACTTCGAAAACACCGATACCGCCGACATTGGAAGCGGTACCCCTGAAGTACTTGTCCACCGTAGCCTGACTCAAGCCGATGATTTCGAATATCTGTGCTCCACAATAGGACATGTATGTGGAAATGCCCATCTTGGACATGACTTTAAGCAAGCCTTTGCCGATCGCCTTGGTGTAGTTATATATTGCTGTTTCAGGCGACAGGTCGCCGGGCAAAGCCTTGGCCATGTCTGCCAGTGTTTCCAGGGCCAGATAGGGATGCACCGCTTCCGCGCCATAGCCGGCCAGCAACGCGAAGTGATGCGTTTCACGCGCGGAACCGGTTTCCACCACCAGTCCGGTCGATGCGCGCAAACCTTTCTTTACCAGATGCTGATGAATTGCCGACGTTGCCAGCAAGGCGGGTATCGCAACATTTGCCGCATCCATCTTGCGGTCGGATACGATCAGTATATTGTGGCCTGACTCGACCGCATCCACTGCTTCCGCACACAGGGATGCCAAACGGGCTTCGACACCTTCTTTGCCCCAAGCCACCGGATAACAGATATTGATCGCGTGCGATTTGAACTCGCCGCCCGTCAGCTCGCCGATCCCGTACAGACGCGCCATATCGGCAATGCTCAATACCGGCTGTGACACTTCCAGACACATGGGCGGGTTGATGTTGTTGGTATCCAGCAGGTTGGGTCTTGGGCCTATGAACGACACCAGCGACATCACCAACGCTTCGCGGATGGGGTCGATAGGCGGATTGGTGACCTGCGCAAACATCTGCTTGAAATAATTATACAGCGGCTTTAACTTGTCGCTCATCACCGCCAGAGGTGAGTCATTGCCCATCGCACCCGTTGCTTCTTCCGCATTGACTGCCATCGGCGACATCAAAAACTTGATATCTTCCTGCGTGTAGCCAAATGCCTGTTGCCGATCCAGCAACGTAGCTGTCGATTTTTCCGAATTCGTGTGATTGCTGTCAGCCAATTTGATTTGGTCCAGCTTGACCCGTACTGACTTGATCCATTCCTTGTAAGGCTTTGCATTGGCGTAGGTATCCTTGATTTCCTTATCGTCAATGATGCGTCCTGCTTCCAGGTCGATGAGGAACATCTTGCCCGGCTGCAAGCGCCATTTCTTTACGATTTTGGATTCAGGAATAGGCAGTACGCCCGATTCGGATGCCATGACCACCAAATCATCATCTGTCACGATATAGCGCGCAGGACGCAAGCCATTCCGATCCAGTGTGCCGCCTATATGCCGTCCGTCGGTAAACGCCATCGCTGCGGGGCCGTCCCAGGGTTCCATCATCGCAGCGTGATATTCGTAAAATGCGCGGCGCTTCTCATCCATCAGCGTGTGATTTTCCCACGCCTCCGGAATCATGATCATCATTGCCTGCGCGATCGGATAACCCGCCATCACCAGCAACTCAAGCACATTGTCAAAGCAGGCGGTGTCGGACTGCCCCTCATAAATCAAAGGGAACAATTTTTTCAGATCGTCTCCCAGCAAAGCAGATTTCATTACCCCTTCGCGCGCGCGCATCCAGTTAAAGTTGCCCTTGACCGTGTTGATCTCGCCGTTGTGGGCCACCAAACGGTAAGGATGTGCCAACGGCCACTCGGGAAAGGTGTTGGTGGAGAAACGCTGGTGCACCAATGCCAATGCGGAAATACAGCGCTGGTCCTGCAAATCCTTGTAATAGACTCCCACCTGGCCGGCAAGCAGCAAACCCTTGTACACAACAGTGCGCGCAGAAAGCGAAGGCACGAAAAATTCCTGGCCATGGATTAAATTAAGCGCCTGGATGGCATGGCCGAATACCTTACGGATAACAAACAATTTGCGTTCCAGCGCATCTGTCACCTTGATGTCGTGGCTGCGGCCAATGAAAATTTGCCGTATTACAGGCTCTGTCGCGCGCACGATCGGCGACATGGGCATCTCGCCGTCAATCGGCACATCGCGCCAGCCCAGCACTATCTGTCCTTCGTCGCGCACTGCGCGTTCAATTTCCTGTTCGCAGGCAATACGGGAAGCATTTTCCTTTGGCAGAAATACCATACCCACGCCGTACTCTCCGGGTGGCGGCAAGGCAACTCCCTGTCGCGCCATCTCTTCACGATAATATTGATCAGGAACCTGTATCAATATACCCGCACCGTCACCCATCAATTTATCTGCGCCAACCGCGCCGCGATGATCGATGTTCTTCAGGATAAGCAAGCCTTGCTCTATTATTGAATGGCTTTTATTTCCTTTGATATGCGCAACAAAACCGATGCCGCAGGCATCATGTTCATTGGCCGGGTCGTATAAACCCTGCTTTTCGGGTACCCCCTGCGTCACGGATGAACCCTGCTTCTCCGCTGAAAAAGTGTCACGCGCTACAGGTAAGGAAAGATGCTTCACTTGGTTCCCCAATAAATATCGTTTACATCCAAAAAGTGGCGTCGCCAAAAAGCGACATCTGCTGCAAATGGCCACTTCACCGATTCAAAAGTGAAAGGGCGGGAATTCTACCCTGTCTGAGTGGTGAGGGCAATATTTCAGGTTTTTCCTGCTGAAGGCTTTTCCGGGCTGATTATCAGCTAAATGTCCTGCCTGCCATGCAACAGCAAAAAAAGCAAAACGGGTCGGACTCCTGCCCGACCCGTTCCTCAGACCGCCGTTCGTGCCTGACTTTCAAACTACTTTTCAGAACTCTCCGGTCGCGCCATTTTGCATCATCTTCCACAAAGCGTCGCGCACTTTCATCGTTGCCACCTTTAGTTCCGGCGGCATTTTCTTGCCCATTTTTATCATCATGTCCATGTTAAGCGTATACAGCCACAGGCCATCATCTCTTTCAACGATAGTAATCCGGCAAGGCAGGAAGGCAGCCATCGCAGGACTAAAGTCAACCATCATTCTGGCAGTGGCCGGCGAACAATATGAAATCACCCTGAGCATTTTTTGCTTTTTGCCGGTGCGGGCCTCCAGTTCGTCCGACAGCGGCAATACGCCTACTGCCTTGATATTCTCATCGGTAGCAACGGATGCAAGGGCAGCTTCAATGTCGTCCACTTTAACGCCCGGCTTCACTTTTATGGCCCAGGTGGTGGCGACTGCGATGTCCCCTTCAGATGCCACCCACTTATCCCACATATCACTAAAAGTACCACCGGCTCCGTCTTCCAGATTGCGCATGGCGTGTATCGTGCCGCAACCGGTCATGCCACCCAGCACAATGATCAGCAGCAGCTGTGATTTGGTAACATTTGAAAAATTCATTATTTGCGCTCCATGTAAGTAAAAAATTATTGATACACGCCGGTCACGCAGCGCAGAAAAATTTGGACGTAAAAATAGCGCCTTCAGCCAAACCATCCTTTCTCAGCTTGACCACCTTGCAACAACCGGCCAGGAGTCAGGATAATTTGATTGCAGGCGCCTTTTTTAATAACAGGCGATACCAAACAGCCGGTGATTACTTACCCAGCAGAATCCAATCAACCATTCTTTTGATATTTCCAGCCTTGATTTCTCCGTGCGCCGGCATTGTTCCGCCCCATACACCGCTGCCACCATTGGTGATCACGTCAATCAAGTGTCGCTCTGCCGAAGGGTCTCCCTTGTATTTCGCGGTAATTTCAGCAAATCCAGGGCCGATGATTTTCTTCTCCATGCCATGGCATGCTGTGCACATATTCTGCTTGATCATTACCAGGCCCGCAGGTTCGTCAATGTCTTTTACAACAGTTGTCGGCGTGGTGATGGCAACTGAAACAGGCTGCCTTGATCCTTTTGCACCGGGGTTATAGGGCGTGTTGTAAATACGATCCAGCTCTGCAATGCTTGGATGAGGATCGCATGCCAACAACTTGTCTTCACCGCGCACCTCGCCTACATACCGGTTTTGCTCGGCTATATTGCCATGTGCGTCGCAGGTATAGTCCGGCAACACGGAAGTTATTTCAATCTTCTTGATGCAGTTCTTCATGCATGCCACATTCTTGACGTCGCCCTTGCCCTTAACATCCCACATGTTGCGATAGAAAATCATTCCATTGCGGTTAGGCATCAGTTTTTGCACTTCGGCAATATTCTTGTCAGTCAGCACAAAATCTGCCGGAAGTATGTCGCCAAGATTCAGAAGATAAGCTGTAACGGCATAAACTTCGTCAGGTGTCAGCGTCTTGGGCGCATTCCATGGCATCGCACGATTGATAAAATCCCAAATTGTTGACAGGGTTGCCACCTTCATCAAGGTGGAACGCTTGGGCTCAGAACCGTCAGACAGCGCTTTTACATGACCAGTTTTAATATCGTCTTTGGTGGTGCCTCCTACAAGAGGGCCGAACACTTCCAGGGACTCACCGAAACTGCCGTGACAACTGGCGCACTTTTCATCCCAGATTTTATTACCCTGGGCTACGCTACCCGAGCCTGGTGGGATGCCTTTAAAGTCGCCGCGCACATCGATGTTCCATGCAGCGATTTCTTTAGGCGTAGCAGTACGGCCAATGCCCGGGAGAGACTCGGCTGCTGCCGCAAGGCTTAATGCCGAGAGCGAAACAGCAAGAATAACTTTACTTAACTTGTACATTTGTAACCTCTCCAAAATCTGCGACTCTCCAGGACTGGATCGCATTGTTGTGATAAATCGACTTGGTTCCACGAACCTCTCTCAACTGGTTGATCGCAGGCTGAACATACCCTGTCTCGTCGATAGCGCGTGACTGCAATATAGCGGGCGAACCATCCCATACCCAGTCGATATTGAAACGTGTTATCGCTTTACTCAACACGGGAGTTTCAAGTCTGGCTGTGCGCCAGTTACGTCCGCCGTCTGTGGAAACGTCTACGCGTTTAATTTTGCCGCGACCTGTCCATGCAATACCCGTAATGTTAAAGTAACCCTTGCCCACCAATACCTGCCCGCCGGATGGCGTCGTTATTACTGATTTTGCTTCTTGAATGGAAGTGAACTGGCGCGTCATGCCATCCGGCATCAGGTCAACATATGAGCTAACTTCATCCTTTGCATAAAATGGCTTGTCACCTACTTTGATACGACGCAGCCATTTGACGTTAGAAACCCCCTGCACACCCGGCACAACCAGGCGCAATGGATAACCATTCTCAGGACGCAACATCTCGCCATTTTGACCGTAAACGACGAGTACATCATCCAGTGCGTTGTCTATATTGATGGTACGTGTCATGCCGGAACCGTCAGCGCCCTCAGCCAGAATAAACTTGCCTTTTTTGTCCTTTATGTCAAAACCACAATCTTCGAGCAACACGGACAAGGGCACACCGGTAAACTCGCTGCAACTGATCATTCCGTGCGTGTACTGTACAGTTGGGACTGCCACGTTACCCCATTCTGTAGCAGTATTGGCGCCACATTCGATAAAGTGCATGCGTGAAACCGACGGCAAGCGCATGATGTCATCCATGGTGTAAACCTTCGGATTTTTTACCATACCCATCACCATCAGACGATGCTTGGTAGGATCCATATCCTGCCAGCCCTGATGATGGCGCTCGAAATGCAAACCGCTGGGAGTAATAATGCCGAACAATCCCTGCAATGGAGTAAACGCCACGGAAGCGCCGCCCACCGGAGATAAGCCGGGCGATTCACGACGCACCAGATTTTTTTCATACTTTGAAGGAACACCATAAGGATTGGCAGCAACCGGCAAACCCAGCGTCTGATCATATGCAGTATGGTTAAGAATAAGCGGGTCGCCCTCGAATGCTGCAGCCATCGCATTCTGGTTGAGCGCGGCACCGCCCGCGATCACTGCACTGGCAGCAACAAAACTCTTACGGAGGAAATTGCGGCGCTCCTCGTTTAAGCCTTCTTTTGTAATCGCCTGACTCAGCGACGCATCAATAAAATTTTCGGGGGCCCGAAGTATGCGGCCTGGTTTGTTAAGTTCGTTTGACATAGAGAGTTCCCTAAGTTTGCTAATCGAGGACTTTAACTAGTTGATAGTAGGTAATTAATTAACTAATTAAATGCTAATATACTTACAAAAAAAAAGCTGGTCGTGCTCGTGCGCATGGCCAGACTTGATTTTGTATTCTTAATTTTGCAACGAAATTGGAAAAGTTACAACAAAAATCTTCCAATACCTTGGAAAGCCGCAAGGTTTTGTATGTTCTGTTGTCGCGAGGAAACCTCGCAAAAACTATGATTTAGATACCAGGCTGAAATTAATTAACGATGCAGGATTACCTCCAACACAAACTGGCTACCGATATACGCCAATAGCAAAAACCCAAAACCACTCATAGTCCAGCTCACCGCCTTGCGTCCTCGCCAGCCATAGAAATAATGCCCGACCAGCAATACCCCAAACACCGCCCAGGAGATAAAACCAAACAAAATCTTATGATTGAATTGAAACGCCCTGCCGAATATCTGCTCAGAAAAAATCACCCCGAATACCAGGGTCAAGGTTAACAACACAAAACCCGTGGCAATAATGCGGAACAACAGCGACTCCATCGTCAACAACGGTGGCAAGTCCCGCAACACTAAAGGAAGCTTTGCCCTGTGCAAGCTGCTTTCCACCAGCGACATCAAGCCGGCATGCAAAGCCGCGATAGTAAACAGGCTATATGCCAGCATCGCTGCCAGCACATGTGCATCAAACGCCCAGGAGGTGTGTTGCGGCGATACTTCGTGCTCACCGGGGAAGATCAACGGCAACATCGCACCCACGGCCGCAAGCGGAAGCACGAGCGTCTTCAGGGTGGCCAGAGGGTAAAAAAAGTGCGCCAGCCAATACACCAGCATAGTCAGCCATAAAATCAGCGACAACGCATGCACCAGGCCAAGATTCAACGCGCCGGTAAACCACAGGCTGTCGTAAAGTAGATAGCCGTGCAGGGCGAGCGGGATCAATACGGCATTCCCCAAAATCCCCTGGTTTAACCTTTCAGCATTGCCGGCCAACTGCGCGCGCAAAAAGACCACCGCCAGCGCACCGTATGCCAGAAAAGTAATTAAATAAACTGTTAAGTTAGACATTTTTAGTCAGGATGTTTAGACTTCCTTAATTCTACACCATCTTGCGCGCTTCCATTTGTGCGCCGAACAGGAAATCAACCATGCTGGATAATCTTACCCACCGCCTTTCAGGCGTTATCAAAACATTGCGCGGGCAGGCTCGCCTGAGCGAGACCAATATTCAGGATGCGCTGCGCGAAGTCCGCCTGGCGCTGCTGGAAGCCGACGTTGCGCTGCCTGTGGTCAAGGAATTTGCCGCGCAGGTCAAACAAGCCGCGCTGGGCCAGGAAGTCATCGGCAACCTGAATCCGGGCCAGGCATTAATCGGTGTAGTACATCGCGAGTTGACACGCCTGATGGGCGAGCACAACGACGCGCTGAACCTCACTACCGTGCCGCCTGCCGTGATCCTGATGGCCGGTTTACAGGGCGCGGGCAAAACGACCACCAGCGGCAAGCTGGCCAAACTGCTGCACGAGCAAATGAAAAAGAAGGTGTTACTGGTCAGTTGCGACGTCTATCGTCCCGCCGCGATCGAGCAGCTGCGCACCCTGGCACAGCAACTCAACATCGATTTCTTCGCCTCCGATATCAGCCAGAAGCCGCTGGATATTGCACTGGCCGCGCACGATTACGCGCGCAAGCATCACCATGACATCCTGATTGTTGATACTGCCGGCCGTTTGGCGGTGGACGAAGCGATGATGGCGGAAATAAAGGACCTGCATGCCGCGCTGAAGCCCATCGAAACCCTGTTTGTAGTTGATGCGATGACCGGCCAGGATGCGGCCAACACCGCCAAAGCCTTTGGCGATGCGCTGCCGTTGACCGGAACCATACTCACCAAACTGGATGGCGATGCGCGCGGCGGCGCGGCGTTGTCAGTACGCTTCATCACCGGCAAGCCGATCAAATTTGTCGGCGTAAGCGAAAAGATGAACGGCCTCGAGGCCTTTCATCCCGAGCGTATGGCTTCGCGCGTTCTGGGCATGGGCGACGTACTGTCGCTGATCGAAGATGCCCAGCGCAGCGTAGATATAAGTGAAGCAGAAAAGCTGGCCAAGAAAGTGCAAAGCGGCAAAGGCTTCGATCTCAACGACTTTAAGATGCAGATAGTACAAATGCGCAAAATGGGCGGAGTCTCCGCAATGATGGACAAGCTGCCTGCCTCCATGAGCAAAGCGGCCGCTGGCGCCAATATAGACGAACGTGCAATCAACCGTACCGAAGGCATTATCAATTCCATGACGCCGCAAGAGCGCGCAAAACCGGAGCTATTAAAAGCGACGCGTAAGCGCCGCATCGCGGCAGGTGCGGGCGTGCAGGTCATGCATGTCAACCAGCTGCTGAACCAGTTTGAGCAAACACAGAAAATGATGAAAATGCTCAGTGGCGGCGGCATGGCCAAGATGATGCGCGGCATGAAGGGCATGATGCCGGGCAAGCGCTAAATACCGCGAGCACGCCGGTGTAAACTTTTTAATATCCGCATACTCAAAAATTTGCTCACTTTTTTGTGCATGTAACGCAAACCCGATTATTTTCACCAAACACCTAATCATGACAATCAAAGCAATCATTTTCGACGTCGATGGCACCCTTGCCGATACCGAAGACGCACACCGCGTTTCTTTCAACAAAGCCTTTGCAGAAGGCAATCTGGACTGGAACTGGGATGTCGCGCTCTATGACAGGCTGCTGAAAGTGACCGGCGGCAAGGAACGGATTAAGTATTTCGTTGAATCTTTTCTGCAAGGTTTTAACAAGCCTGCCGACTATGAAGCGTTCGTCAAAAATCTGCACGCGGTAAAAACCACGCACTACACTGCGATGATGCGCGCTGGCGGCGTGCCCTTGCGCCCTGGCATCAAACAGCTCATCAACGATGCGCGCAATGCCGGGATCACTCTGGCCATCGCCACCACCACTACGCCAGAAAACGTGGGTGCCTTGCTGGAAGTGGGCCTGGGCAAAGACTGGATAAACTATTTTTCGTCTGTCGGCTGCGGCGATATCGTGCCACTCAAGAAACCCGCGCCGGACATATACAACTGGGTACTGGATGAACTCAAGCTTCCCGCGGGCGACTGCATCGCGCTGGAAGACTCGTATAATGGTTTGCGTTCCAGTCTTGCTGCCGGGATCAAAACCTACATTACTACCAATCATTACACGCGCAATCAGGATTTCAGCGGTGCAGCTGCCGTATTTGAAGACTTGGGCAATCTTGCCGCATTTTACACAACCGCCGGGCTTGCACTTTAATCAATACCGGCCCTTTAACTGGCAAAGGAGCACATCATGTCCAACAAAAAAACCATACAGACGCCGGATGCACCCGCTGCAATCGGCACCTATTCCCAGGCCGTGCGGGTAGATGAAACCGTCTATCTGTCCGGACAGATAGGACTGGACCCGACCTCCATGCAGATGGTGGAGGGAATTGAGGCGCAGATTCACCGCGTGTTTCAGAATTTGCGCGCGGTCACCTATGCCGCCGGTGGCAGCATGGACGATGTAGTGAAGCTGAATATTTTCCTCACCGACCTGTCGCATTTCGCCAAGGTTAATGAAATCATGGCCACCTATTTTCACCAGCCTTACCCGGCACGCGCCGCGGTTGGCGTCGCCGCGCTGCCCCGCGGTGCGCTGGTCGAAGCCGATGGCGTCATGTATCTGCAAAGCTAAGACGACGGCAGTGCCGCTCTCCCTGCCCGCCACCATCCAGGAAGCAACGCTGGTCAAGCTGGCCAAGCTCGGCATCCGCAATCGTTTTGACCTGGTGCTCCACCTGCCTCTGCGTTACGAAGATGAAACGCAACTGGTGCGCATAGACGACCTGCAAACAGGTGTCGATTGCCAGGTGGAAGGCGAGATTATCCACAGCGAAGTCGCTTTTCGCCCGCGCCGCAGCCTGATTTGCCAGTTGAAAGACGACAGCGGCATTCTGTTTCTGCGCTTCCTGAATTTCTATCCCAGCCAGCAGAAGCAACTCGCCACAGGCAAACGCATACGCGCCTTTGGCGAAGCGCGCATGGGCTATTTCGGTATGGAAATGGTGCACCCCAAGTGCCGCTCAGCTGGCAATAATACTCCATTAAAACAATCACTTACTCCAGTATATCCGACCACCGCCGGCTTGCCGCAAACCACTTTAACCAAGCTCATACGCAACGCGTTAAATGATGTGGAGCTTTCCGACACGCTGCCTGCAGAGTTAATCGCCGGGCTCAAACTGCCGTGTTTTGCCGACAGCGTAAAACTGCTGCATAACCCGCCACCGGACATCGACTCTGCTGCGCTGCTGGAACGCGCGCACCCGGCCTGGCGGCGCATCAAATTTGACGAACTGCTGGCGCAGCAACTGTCGATGCGCCTGCATTACCGTAAACGGCGCGGCCTGACTGCGGTGCAATTCGCCAACCACGGCCATTACACCTTGGCACTGCTCGGATCTTTGCCGTTTGCGCTGACCGCCGCACAGCAGAAAGCGTGGCATGAAATCCGCCACGATTTAGCCCAGCCGCACCCGATGCAACGCTTATTGCAAGGCGATGTCGGCTGCGGCAAAACCGTGGTGGCAGCACTTGCCGCGCTGCAGGCGATTGAAAACGGCTATCAGGTTGCGTTTATGGCGCCCACGGAAATTCTCGCCGAACAGAATTACCTCAAGTTGCGCGACTGGCTGGAACCGTTGGGCATCAGCCCGGTATGGCTGGCCGGCAGCCTGAAGAAGAAAGACAAATTGAACGCCACCGAACGTATCGCGTCCGGCGACACCCTGCTCGCGATCGGCACCCACGCGCTGTTTCAAAACCAGGTCGGGTTTCAAAAGCTTGGCCTGGTAATTGTCGATGAACAGCACAAATTCGGCGTGCAGCAGCGTCTGGCCATGCGCGGCAAAGGCATAGAGCCGCACCAGCTGATGATGAGCGCAACGCCCATTCCGCGCACACTGGCGATGAGTTATTTTGCCGACCTCGATGTGTCGGTCATCGACGAATTGCCGCCGGGCCGTACACCAGTTGTCACCAAGCTGGTAAACGACGCGCGCCGCGATGAAGTGTTTGATCGTGTGCGCAATGCCTGTTTGCAAGGGCGGCAGGCCTACTGGGTATGCCCGCTGATCGACGAATCCGAGACACTGCAGTTGCAGACGGCACTCGAAACATATGCCACGCTGACGGAAACATTCCCAGATCTCGTCGTCGGTCTGGTGCATGGCAAACTGGATAACGCCGAAAAAGCGCGGGTGATGGCTGCCTTCAAGGCCAACGAGATACAGCTGCTGGTAGCCACCACGGTGATCGAAGTCGGGGTTGATGTACCCAATGCCAGCATGATGGTGATCGACCATGCCGAGCGCATGGGGCTGTCGCAACTGCATCAGTTGCGCGGCCGTGTCGGGCGCGGTGCCGCGCAGAGCCTGTGTGTTTTATTGTTCCAAACACCCTTGTCCGAACTGGCGCGCGCGCGCCTGAAAATTATTTTTGAAAGCACCGACGGTTTTGAAATTGCGCAGCAGGACATGCAATTGCGCGGCCCCGGCGAACTGCTCGGTGCGCGCCAAAGCGGCGTGCCAATGCTGCGCTTTGCCGATGTAAACGAGGATGCGGCCTTGATAACGGCGGCTCGCAATATGGCCGATGAAATGCTGCGCGACTTCCCCGAAGCGGCACGCGCACACCTTGAGCGCTGGATGGCTAGCAAACCGGATTACCTGCATGCCTAAGCGCGACTGGCCCAGTTTTTTACCCGCCATCGATCCGGGCTACCAGCCGTGGCTGCACGACCATGGCTCACTCACACGGCGCATACAGCAACGCTGCGATTCTTTTAACGTGCGAAATGTTTATGCCGGGATGGGTATGGCTAACAGGGATGAAGTCGCGCTGCTCCATATTGCCCGCCGGCAACACATCTACACCCGCGATGTATTTCTTGAGGCGGACGGCAAAGCCGTCGTGTTTGCGCATAGCGTGGTTGCAGCCCGCCACCTGCAGCGCGCATGGCATGCGCTGCAACACCTGGGTAACCGCTCCCTCGGCTCCCTGCTGTTTTCTCACCCGCTGGTGCATCGCGCACCGCTGCGCTATAAAGCGCTGAAACCCGATCACCCGCTGTATCGTCAAGCAGTAACTGTGCTGAAGATAAAACCATCGCGGTTGTGGGCCAGGCGCTCGGTGTTCACCCTGCACGGCGCATCGCTGCTGGTAACGGAAGTTTTCTTGCCGGATATATTGGAACTCAAGTTTAGACATTCAGCCCCAATAGGACGGGAATTTTAGCACGGAAAAATATTTACAAAAATGCAAAGAAATCACTTGACACAAGGAACGGTTCGCGCGCCCGCCGCCCTGCACGCGAAG
>Ga0315268_10001532_pt1 | contig 26595 bp, 23 predicted proteins | sample C1_top_MG_FD_204535 | JGI IMG/M metagenome (GOLD analysis project Ga0315268, IMG submission 204535) | Sediment microbial communities from Yellowstone Lake, YNP, Wyoming, USA - C1_top | ecosystem: Environmental > Aquatic > Freshwater > Lake > Sediment | place: USA: Wyoming | collected 2017-08-01
TGATGGTCGTAGCCGACAGACGCGAACCGGTGTAGATGGAAACGTCCAGTCCGGTCTGTTCCTTGGAGTAATCGACGAAAGCGTTGTCGAACTTATAGGAGACCTCGACCGCTCCGAGCAGTTCGCCGTTCAGGACCAGCGGATTGAAGGCCCGGGCGACCAGCACCGGCGTCAAAACTCCGCTGTCGGTGTCGAAGGTCGAGAGCTGGACCTTTTTGGTGATGACGTAGGCCAGGATCGGGTCCTCCTTGAGGATGCGGCCGACATCGCGGGCGTCCGCCGGGCTGACGATGATCTCCCCGAACTTGTTGTAGAGGCGGATGCCGTCGACGCCGGAATTATTCAGGTACTTCGACATCCGCTTGTTCATGGCGTCGCGGTTGCCGGCCTTGAACTCGGCCAGGAGTTCCTCGTCGCTGGCCACGAGCTGGGCGGTGAACAGCGCCAGCGATTCCCGGTCGTTCAGGAGGATCTCCTGGGTCTCGGCGCCGCGGGTCATCAGGTCGAGGTTATTGCGCTCGATGATGCGGAAGACCAGCGTGGTGAAGATCAGGGCGCCAAGCGTGGCGACGATGACCGACAGCACCAGGAAGATGACGTAGGTCCGCAAAAATTTACGGTACTTTATGAAATTCCAGGCCCAGAGGCCGAGGAAGATGAACGCGGCGAAAGTGAAAAAGATTCCTAGTTGCCAAGCCATACTGTATTCGAGGGTTAGTTTTCTTATGAACACTATATTAGAGAGAGGCAGCCTGAATAAAAATACGGCGACCTCGCGCATTAATAAAAATATATAAGCGATTAAAGGCAGGGTGTTCTGCAGGGTCGCGTGGTGCAGCTTCCGCTCGCGGATCAGACGCTCGACTTGCAGGATGATCGTCCCCAGGACCATGAAGAAAGTGATGCCCTGGAAGGTCGAAGGGATGTTCATCGGGACCCAGCGGAAGGCCAGCAGGTTCAGCGCTCCGAACACCACGGCCAGCAGGATCAGGACGGCGCTCAAGACGGCGGCGCCGGTGTTCCGCTGCCGGTCCGCTCCGCGGGCCTGCTCGTCGGCCGACATGCTGGACATCTGCTTGCCGGGTTCCTGGGCCAGATGGGTCAGTCCGGGAGTGGCCAAAACGCCGCGATAGATGGCCCAGGTTCCGACGGTCTCGAGCAGGACGCCGATCAGGCCGAACGCGGGACTCTTGCGCTCCAGGACCAGGATGAAGAAAGCGACGGCTAGACTGAAAAAACCGATGATGCGCCAGCCGTTGCGCATCAGACGTTCATGGCGCCAGGTAATGAAAAAAAGCGTGCCGCTGGAAATGCAAACAACGGCCGAAAAAACCGACGTTATGAAATAGATGAATTCGTAGACAAAAATACTCATAAATATCCACCCTCGTTCCTCTTTCTTTAAGTCAGAAAGAGGACTCAAGGAGCGGATATCGTTCTTCATATATAATATCATATAATGGCTTCCTCTCAAAGCATTTGGAGAAAAGAAAGCTGCCGGGAAGTTTTAAGCGGAATTTTCCGCACTTATCCACATTGGCCGCGTTTGGCTCAGGCATGAATTTCACCGGGGTTGCGCCCGGGGTTTAATCCGGAGGCAACAAAATACCGCCCCGGTCAAACGGGGCGGTCGGAGGCGCGTCACTTGTCGGCGCGCGGCAAGCCGAAGATCTGCGCGGCGATGTGGGCCGGGACGAAATATGACGTCCGGCTGGCGCCGTCGGAAAAGAGCATGATGCCGACCAGGTCTCCCTTATAGGAGATGACCGGTCCGCCGAGGTCGGCCGCGCCGGAAGGCACGTTCAGTCCGACCAGATCATTCAACTCCTGCCCGCCGTCGAGGCGGCGGGACTCGGTGATACCGCTGATGATCGAGCCGCCGAAAGCCGTCGGACTCGCCGCGAAGAACCAGTAGCGGTAGTCCTGGCGGAAGGACCGCGCCGTCAGGTCGAGCGGCAGCGGCTCGGGCATCCCGCCGGGGCGCTCGGGTTCGAGCAGCGCCAGGTCGGGACGCTCGGAGAACGCGACGAGGCGCAGCGGCACGACGCGGGCGTCGCGATAGACGAACCGGCCGTCGCTGCCGCCGACCTCCCTCACGGTGGCGCTGACCGCGGCAAGCCCGCGGACCGCGCGGTAGGAGGTCAGCACGCGGCCGGCAGCGTCGATGACGACGCCGGCGCCGACGACCGGCGACGGCGCGTTCCCGGGCGCGGCGGCGCGCAGGACCACGGTGGCTTTGAGCCCGCGGCCGATGAAGGCGGTCAGCCGGCGCCGGCATTCGGCGTCGCCGACCTTGGCCCGGATGCTCTCGGCGCAGATCAGGTGATCGAAGACCGGCAGGACGCCGAGCTTCGGCTTCGGGGCCGGCGGCGAGGCGGCGCAGCCGGACAGCAGGACGCAGGACATCAGCAATGCCGGACTCTTCATCGGAATTCTCCTTGTTGAAGAATGGCTAGGTTAAGGACCGACCGGGCAACGTAACACGGAAAAGGGCGAATTACAAGATGCCGGTCCTGACAGAAATATATCACTCAACAAAAATACCCCACTTGCGTGAGGTGTTTTTGTTGGTAGTCCCATGGGGATTCCTGCTCCCCCGGCGGCGCTGGAAAAGTTCTCATTTGCGCCGCCTCCTCCGCAACCCGCCGCGCCTCGCCGTGCCATACTAGGCACGGCTCGTCGTCGGCTTCGAATCCCTCATGGGACTCTGGTATTTCAAAAGCCCGGCCAAAAGGCCGGGCTCTCATTTTTGGTAGTCCCATGGGGATTCGAACCCCAGTTTTCTCCGTGAGAGGGAGACGTCCTGGACCGGGCTAGACGATGGGACCACGGCATTGCAGTAAATTTGTGAAATCAAAGTAGCATAATGCCAAAAAAATGTCGAGGGCCGGCGGCCAATGTCGGGATGACCTAAACAGCCGCGATTGATGACGGTGCCTGGCACTTTAGGGACAGTCAGCAGCTTATTTCGACCGTCTCCGGCCGGCTTGGCTGTCCCTCCGGTGCCAGGCACTGCGGCATCATCCGCTAAATAAAAACGAGCGCGATCGCGCTCGTAGGGTTGAATGGAACCAGGTCTTGCCGACGCGCTTGGCTAAGCGGTCGGAAACGGTCCCCGGGTCCGGTACATCACCTCGACCCCGCAGAAGTAACCGTCGACGACCGCCAGGATCTTGGCCTTGCCATAGGTCCGGTCACGAAGCGTCCGGCAAATGTCGGGTTCGCACCGTTCGAAGGTCCGGCCGACGGTGGCGAAGAAGTCGACCTTGCCGACGACGAAGCCTTTGGGCAGCGGTCCGACGGCGGCCTCTTTTTCCAGGCCGAACATGATGGCCGCGACCTTCTGGCTGTCGGCGTCTTCGGCCGGGATGACGAAGATCTGATCCTCGGGAGACCGGCCGCCGGCGATGATCTGCAGGATCAGATCGCCGATGTCCGGCCGCGACCGCTCGATGAAAGCGGTCAGCTTGTCCTGGAGGTTGGCTGGGATCACGACGTCCTCCTTGGTTCTGAAGACGACCCGTTGACGGGCCGGAGGCACCTTAGCACCGCGGCGCTCTTTTGCAAGGCGCTATTTCGATGTCTGATACTTTGGGGTCAGGTATGGTTAACCCCCCCCGACTTCGCTCGGGGACTATTTTTAAAATTGATTCCCGACCCATTCACGCTCGCCAGTTCGCGGTTCACTCCGATCCTCGCCCGAATAATATAAAGCCGCCGGCACTCAGCCGGCGGTTTAAAATATCCTGCCGTTAAACCTTCCACTCCTCGTGATGTCCGGCGAGGAGGCGGGCGGCGGCCAGCGGATCGGCCATCAATTCCTTGACCACCGTCTCCATGCGCATCCCGCGCGAGCCCTTGATCAGCACGACGTCGCCCTGCTTCATCCGCTGCTGGACGAACCGGCCGGCCTCGTCATTGTTGGCGAAATGGAAGACCCGGTCAGTCGAAGCGCCGGCGGCCACGGCCGCCTTCTCCGCGTCCCCCATCTTCTCGCCGACGAAGACCATGAAATCGACGCCGCATTCGACGGCCTTGCGCCCGACCTCCTCATGGCCGGCAACCGACAGCGAGCCGAGTTCCAGCATGTCGCCCAGCACCGCGAACTTGCGCCGCGAACTGTCGGCTGGGATGTCGCGCAGGATCTCCAGGGCGGCCTTGGCCGACTTGGGCGAAGCGTTGTAGGAATCGTCGATGAGCAGCGTGTGCTTGATGCCGGCAATGGACCGGGTGCGTCCCGGCGGCGGTTCGTACTTGCGCAGGCCGTTGGCGATCTCGATCAGGTTCATGCCCTTGACCAATCCGACGGCCGTGGCCGCGAGCGCGGCGTAGACCGCCTGCCGGCCGAGCACGTTGGGCAGGAACACCGGGATGGTGCTACCGCCGGCCGCCAGCTTGAAACGGATGCCGCAGCCGCCTTCGGCATCGAAAGCGTAATTCATGGAGAACTCCAGCGCGCGGACGTCGGCCTGTTCATGGAAACCGAAACTCATGACCGTTGCCTTGGTCTTTTCCCTCATGGCCCAGACCCGCTCGTCGTCGCGGTTGAGGACGGCATGCCCTTCCTTGGGCAGCCGCGCCACCAGCACCTGCTTCTCGCGCGCCACGTTCTCGACCGAACCGAAATTCTCGGCGTGCGACTCCCCCACCGCCGTGACCACGCCGACGGCCGGCTGGGCGATGTTGACGAGATAGGCGATGTCGCCGGGATGGTCGGCGGCCATCTCCAGCACCAGCGTCTTCGGATAATCCTTGATTCCGAAATGCGAACGGAAGCAGCCGCGCGACAGGATCGAAGCCCAGGCCCAGGCCGAACGGCCGCCGGACGGCAGATCGAGCACGGACAAAGGCAGTCCCAGTTCGGTATTGTAATTCTTGGGGCTGACGCGGACGCTGAATTTGGCGCCCAGGACGGCTCCGATGGCCTGCTTGGCGGAACTCTTCCCGACCGAGCCGGTGATGCCGATGATCTCCGGGGTTTCCCGCGACAGGACCATCTTGGCCATCGCGGCAAGTCGCGACTGGACGAATTTCTTCATAGTATGGATCGCTCCCGCTGATCTCGCGGCCCGGCGTTAAGGCTGGACGGACCGGTCCGGACCGCGCTTATTTCTGGGTCGGCCGGTCAGGCGGGATACGCAGATATTGTAGCAAATACGAGGCGATATCGCCAAAAAGCGGCGCGGCCGAAGACTCGGCGAACTGCACGTCCTGGGGCCGGTCGATCTTAGCCAGCATCACGAAAGCCGGATCGTCCACGGGCGCGTAGCCGACGAAAGATCCGATGAAAGCGTCCTTCTCGTAAGAGCCGCGGCCGTCCGAGATCTGCGCGGTGCCGGTCTTGCCGGCCACGTAATAGCCGGGAACGCCGGCCCGCTTGCCGTGGCCATTCTCCACGACGTTGACCAGCATGCCGCCGATCAGGGTCGAGGCCCGCTTGCTGATGACCTGGCGGACCACGACCGGTTCGGTCTTGGCCGTCGAACCGTCGCCCTTCCTGACCTCGCCGATCAGATAGGGACGCATCAGCTTGCCGCCGTTGGCCAGGGCGCCGTAGGCGGCGACGATCTGGAGCGGCGTCACCGAGATTCCCTGGCCGAACGAGGCGGTGGCGCTCCAGATGTCGCCTTTCTTGCGTAGTGATTCGATGTTGCCGGGCGACTCGGAACCTAGTTCGACGCCCGTGGGCTGGCCGAAACCGAAGCCGTCGACGTACTTGAGGAACGCTTCGCTCCCCAGCTGCCGGGCGGCGAAGATGGCGCCGGTGTTCAGAGACTTCTCCAGCACCTGGGTCATGGTCATGAGGCCGTTGGCCTTGTCATCGGAATTCCTGATGGTGTACGGGCCGATGACCACCGCGCCATCGTCGTTATAGACCGTGTTGGGCATGACCTTGCCGGCATCCAGGGCCGAAGCCATGGTGATCGCCTTGAAGATCGACCCCGGCTCGTAGGTATAAGAGATGGCCGGGTTGTTGAAGACGCTCATGTCGGTCACGTCGGAGAAGGCGTTGGGGTCGAAATCGGGGACGCTGCACATGGCCGCGACGGCCCCGGTCTTCGGATCCATGATGATCACCGTGCCGCCGGTCGCTCCGTGCCTGGCCACGGCCGCCTTCAGTTTTTCGCAGGCCACGTACTGGATGTTGCGGTCGATGGTCAGGGTCAGCTCGTCGCCGTCGACCGCCGGCCGGAAATTGCGCTCGGCCGTGCCGATCCACCGGCCGACCGGATCCCTCTCGGCCGCCAGGTAGCCCGGCCGGCCGGCCAATTCCTGGTTCCAGCGGCCTTCGATGCCGTAACGCCCGGTCTTCTCGCCGCTTTCGTTGGAGCCCACGAAACCGATGACCTGGCCGGAGGCGCTTTTTTCCGGATAGAAACGGTAAGACTCCCGGGCGTAACCGATGCCCGGCAGGTTCAGGGCCCGGATCTGCGCCGCGGCGTCCTCGGGTAACTTGCGCTTGAGCGGCTCATAGGGATCGCTCTTGTCGGCCATCCTGGCCAGCAGTTCGCTTTCCTCGACGTCCAGGAGCGGCGCCAGTTTCTTGGCCTCGGCCGCGGCGTCGGTCACGGCGCGGTTGTCGGAGAACACCAGCGTCAGGCTCTTGTTCACGGCCGCGGGAAAACGCCCGTCAGCGGACTGCGGGTCGGTCAGGTAAATGGAGCCGCGTTCCGGGAACAGCCGCTCGAAGATGCTGTGCTGGTCGGAAGCCAGCGCGGCGTAAAAATCGTGCGTCAGGACCTGAAGCACGAACAATCTCACGACTATGGCCGCCAGCCCGACGACCATGGCCGCCCGGAACAGGACCAGGCGGCGGTCGACGAAGGACTGGCGTTTATGTTGGTTCGTGGCGCGGGGAAGAAGCCGGAGAATGCCGACCATAACGGGACCAGGCGAGACCTCATTTTTTATCGAACGGCAGCCCGAAATCGAACAGTTTCCCCGGCCCGTTGGGATCCATGCCGTTGTTGACCTCGTCCCCGTCCTTCACCCCGTCGCCGTCGGTATCCGGATTCTTGGGATCGGTCCCGTAAAATGACTCCAGGGCGTCGGAAAGTCCGTCCTTGTCCTGATCTCCCTGCCCGAACGAAGGCATGGTCACCGGCAGGCCGCGGGTGTAGGTCTCGTCGGCGTTCTGACGGACCCTGGCCTGGCCGGCCATGGGCAGATGCTCCATGGCGCTGGGCAGGAGCGATCTTAAAATTTCGTCGACGTTCTCCACGGAGGACGGCGCCGTCGTCTCCGGCGGTTTGGCGTTGAAGGCGGAGAAATTCATGGTCAGCGACAGGGTGCCGTTGCGCAAGCCGTCGTCATAGCGGAAACGGAGCCTCATCCGGTACAGATAATAATCCCGCTTGCCCACCCAGACCTCGCCGTCCTCGGCCGTGACGTTGGCGAAGAAAGTGTCGAGAAAATCGCGTTCCTTGGCCGTGAGCTCGCGTCCCAGCCGCAGCCCTTCGGACTGGATGACGTAATCCTTGATGAACAGTATCTCCGGCCTGACCTGATAATGATGAGCGGCCACGCCGCCGATGGTCTCGGACGACAGCTTGCCGACGAAGCGCAAAAAGGGCGTGAGGCGGAACTGGTCCAGCAGGTACTGCCGGTCGAACTCGTCGAGCTGCCGTCCCGGCGCGCCGAAAAAGGGCGAATCGATGCTGCGCCGCAGGCGTTCGATGTCGAAACTCAGCCATTTGTCGCGATAGGGCGTCAGCTTGACCGAACCCATGGCGTCCGGCAGAGCCGAGAAATCGACGTAATCCGTCCCGTTCCGGCGCCGGAACTCGCCGGCCACGTCCGTCGCGGGCGCTTCGGCGCCGACGGACAGCCTGAAGACCTGGCTCAGGGTCTCGTTCGTCTGGTCGGAGACGTCGACCGGACCGCGGCTCCCGAAAGCGACGGCCTCGCGGTATTTCTTGACCGCGCCGTCCGACCCTTTGACTTCGCGCGAGCCTTCATAACGCGCCGTCACGTCGATGTTGAAACTCCTGGCCCGCACCGTGCGCCACTGCATGATGCGGATGATCTCCGCCGACTGCGGCAGCAGCACGAAAGTCAGCGCCGCCATGGCGACGGCGACGCAGGAGATGATGATGGTCAGCAGGATGTAGACGTTGGTGTACCACTTCTTCACGGCCATATTCGTTCGATCAGGCCAGATATTTCCGGCCGCGCAATTTTTCCGGCAGATAGGCCTGGGCCTTGGCCTTGGCCTGCCGCGCGCTGTCATGGGCGGCGTCCGGATTGTAGATATAATCCCGGCCGTAACCGAGCTCCTTCATCAGCTTGGTCGGCGCGTTGCGCAGGTGCAGCGGCACCGGTTCATTGGGATCCTGGGCGATATCCTGCTTCACCCGGCCGTAAGCGGCGTAAAGGGAATTGGATTTCGGCGCCCGCGCCAGATAGGCGGCGGCCTGGGCCAGCGCCACGTCGCACTCGGGCATGCCCAGCTGGTGCGCGGCGTTGAAAGCGGCCGTGGCCTGGACCAGGGCCTGCGGGTCGGCCAGGCCGACATCCTCGGAGGCGAAACGGACCAGGCGGCGGGCGACGTAGAGCGGGTCCTCGCCGGCTTCGAGCATCCGGCCCAGCCAGTAGAGAGCGGCGTCCGCGTCCGAGCCGCGCAGGCTCTTGTGCAGCGCCGAGATCAGGTTGTAGTGCTCCTCGCCGCCCTTGTCGTAGAGAAGGTGAGAACGTTTCAGGTAGCGGGCGACATCGTCGCGCTTCAAGCGTATCACTTTACCGGAACCGCTGTCGACCGGCCGCGCCGCGTCCGCGGACGCGGACTCGGGGGCGGATTTAACCGCCATTTCCAGGGTATTGAGGGCCGCCCTGGCGTCGCCGTCGGCGACCCCGGCGATGAAGCCCAGGACGCCCTCTTCAATCTCCAGATCCAAACCGCCGTAACCCCGCGCCCGGTCCCGGACCGCGCGCCGGAGCAGCGCCTCGATGTCGACCGTCTCGAGTTTCTTGAGCACGAAGACGCGGCAGCGGGACAAAAGCGCCGAATTTATTTCAAAGGAAGGATTCTCGGTCGTGGCGCCGATAAGAATGACCGTGCCGTCCTCGACGTAGGGCAGGAAAGCGTCCTGCTGGGCCTTGTTCCAGCGGTGGATCTCGTCGATGAAGACGATGGTGCGGGTGCCGTTGAATTTCAGGGTCTCTTCGGCTTCGGCCACGACCTGGCGCAGTTCGGCCACGCCGGCCGAGGTCGCGGACATGGGGACGAACCTGGACTTGGTCACCTTGGCGATCAGCCGGGCCAGAGTGGTCTTGCCGGTGCCCGGCGGGCCCCAAAGGATCATCGACGGGACTTCGTCCTTGTCGATGAGCCGCCGCAGGGCGCTGCCCTCCCCCGCCAGCTCGGCCTGTCCGACGAACTCGGAAAAATTCTCGGCCCGGACGCGATCGGCCAGCGGCGCCTCTTTCTTCAATTGCTGTTTGGCTTTATAGGCGAAGAGGTCCATAGATACACCATTAAGATACGCTTATCCCCGCAAATGTGGAATATCCGGCGGACCGGCCGGGCGGACGGCGCCCCGGCTTGCCTATTAGGCCGCTTCTGTTAACGTGGGCTGGTCACGTTGACCAGGAGGTATGCCGTGATCAGATCGATCCTTGTAACCATACTCGTCTCGGCCGTGGTTTTCACCGGCATCGGCTTTGTCGCCGGCTACAACTTTCCCTACCCTGAGGAAGAAGGGGGCGGAGAGGCCGCGGACGCCGCGCCGGCCATCGCCGCCGACCCCTGCGACCAAACGGCCGAGGCCGTCGCTCGTCGCAACACGTTCTGGACGCTGTGGAGCGGCAAAGACGTCGAGCCGTTCACTCCGGACGCCGCGCTGGCCGCGGCCATCGGGGTCATCATCAAGCCGGACTCGCCCGCCGACGCCCGAAACGGCGCCATCCAGCTCTACTTGTCCAAAAGCGCCCTGTACTTCAGTCCCGAACAGATGACCCAGGCCCAGGAAGACCTGGCCAACGGGCCCGAGGACAAGCGCCTGGCGATGTTCCGCTACATCGCGGCCCTCGACCTGGACGCCGCGCGGCTCGTCGGCTGCGTCCTGGCCGACACCGACCGGGTGAACGCCTTCCTGGCCGGCCAGCCGGTGCCGCCCGAAACGGCGCCGTAGCTTCGCCCGCGGCCAGACTCCCACGGACCTCGCTGAGGTCCGTTTTTATTTCAACCGGCCGATGACACTTGATAAATATCCGGCTATTAAGTATGCTGTTTCCACAATAATTGCGGGGCGTAGCACAGCGGTAAGCCATGGTCATATGGCTTGCGCCGAGAAGTAGCGGCCTTAGCCGCTCCTTGGAAACTGTCAGTTTACTGTGTAAACTGACTGCGTCGTAGCGCGCTCGGTGAGGGAGTCGAACCGGAGCGAGGACTGAACTGCTCCAGTCCGAGACGGCGAGACCGGTGCCGCGATGTCGTGAGAAATTAGCCGCATGGTCGGGGCGTAGCACAGCGGTAGTGCGCTCGGTTCGGGACCGAGAGGCCGCAGGTTCGATCCCTGTCGCCCCGACCATGCGACCAATAATAAACCTTCGCAACAGCGAAGGTTTTTTGTTTCTCACGACCGCGGCACCGAGGAGAGGCCGCAGGTTCGATCCCTGTCGCCCCGACCAAAAAGAGTCTCTTACTCCATATCGGAGACTCTTTTTATTTTCACCGGACGAATAATAAAAACCGCCGTCAAGCGACGGCGGCAAAGCGTCTTGCGTCAGCCGACCAGGATCAGCCATTCGCCGGGGTTCTTGGTCTCGCCGATGGGGACGGCCTGTCCCAGGAGCCGGACCAGCGCGGCGAAACGCTCGTACATCTCCCGCTGCCCGTCCATGGCGTAGGCCAGCAGATAGAAGACGCAGACCACGGGAATGAACGGTAGGTCGTTCACCAGCTCCTGATCGAGCTGGTCGAAGAACTTCCGATTGCCGGCGGTCAGGTTGGCGAGCATGGCCGCGCCCAGGCATTCGTATAAGGTATAAACGAACTCCTTGAAGCGGTCCTCGCCCCAGCTGGCGCCCAGCGACGACCGATGGGCCCGCTGGATGAACATCGGCAGACAAGTCAGCTGTTGGTGATCAAGGAACTGGGCCAGCCGACCGTCGCCCTTGCTGACGCTCACCGGCGTGAGCTTGCCGACCGGGACGCCGGCGACGCCGCCGATAGCGGCGGCGAAAGAGTCGTCATCCACGTTCCAGGACGGTACCAGCGGGTAGGCGCCGACGATGGCGTCATAGAAGAACGGCCGGATCAGGAACAAGGCCTCCTTGGCCAGTTTCTTGTCCGCGGCCGCGGACATGACGTAGCGCCTCAACTGCGCTGAGTCGGTCTCGATAGGCATGACAAGCCTCCTCTCCGATGCGACGGAACTCTGATGTAAAGAACGCGTTTGAACGTGTCCGAAAATTAGCACCGCGGCCCGGCTGAGTCAAACGGGATGCGGCCGAGACGACGTTTAGTGACTTCTCGACTCGCCGCTCATGACGGCTCGCTCGAAGAATAATACTGTTCGAGTGAGGCCAAGGGCCGAATCGAGAACCCGACATGGCAACTTCAGCTCATTGACATTAAGCCGGCGCCAACCTAAGCTGTTCCATTGAGTTCTTTTCACCGTGACACACAGCGCGCCGCGGCGCGCGCCGAAAAAAAGGAGGCTGTCTTGAGCCAAACGCGGGAACATTTTTTGGCCAACATGGCCAAGCTGATCACGCCCAAGCAGCTGCTGCTGGCCGGGCTCGTTTTGATCTACTTTTCCTGGGTCCTCAGCTGGAAGCTGGCCGTCATCCTGATGGCCGCCCTGATGTTCCATGAGCTCGGTCACGCCTGGGCCATGCGCCATTACGGGATGCGCATCAACGGATTCTACTTCACGCCGTTCGGCCTCGTGGTCGTCAGCGACGATCCCTGGCCGACGCGCCAGTCGGAAGCGGTCATCGCGCTCATGGGCCCGGCCTGGGGCCTGGTCATGACGCTCGCGACCTGCGGCGTCTGGCTGGCCACCGGCCGGCCGATCTTCGCCGGCCTGGCCTGCTGGTTCGCGCTGCTCAACGCCTTCAACCTGCTGCCGACCAACCCGCTCGACGGCGGACGCGTGGCCAAATCGCTGGCCTTTTCCCTGTCGACCGGCGCCGGCTTCGCCATGCTGGTCATCGGACTGGCGCTGACCGCCGCCCTGCTCTTCGCCATCAATCCGGTGATCGGCGTGCTGGTCTTCGGCCTGGGCGTGCTGGAATTCCGCCACGAGCTCCGCCAGATCCGCCGCCGCCGCGACCGGAACAACATCATCAAGGTCCTCTCCCAAGAGCTGTGTTCGAAACCGTCGGCCGAGGCCGTTCTCGACGGCCTGCAACGGGAAGTCGACGAGATCTGGGACAAACTGGACCTGGCCCGCCGTTTCGCCGCCCTGCGCCAGACGGCGCTGGCCGCGGGCGTCGATCCCCGGCTGGTGCTGATGAGATGGATGCTGACGCCGCTCGCCTCCAGGGCGCTCCAGTCGCGCCGGCCTTACCCGCCGATCTTCGGCAACAGCTGGAGCTACGCCACGGCGGATCACGAGATGACGCCGCTTGCGCCGACCGGCAAGGTCGCCGACTCGCCGCTCGGCCGGTTCCTGCTCGAAAAGGAATTGCCGCGGATGAAGGCCGGCAAGGCGCTGCTGACGCTCGCCGCCTACCTCGGCCTGGCCGCGATGCTGGTCGTCCTGTTCCTGGCCGCCAGCCGGACCATGGACCTGGTCCAGGTCATCAACGCGCTGCGCTGAACGATAACGACACCGGGAGGGTCTCTCCCGGTGTTTATTTTTTTACCCCGGACCCGCCCCTCGCCCTAAATCCCCGTTTGCGGTATCATGTAGCCATATGACTGAAGACATAAAAAGTTTCGTTAAAGAATGCCTGACCCATAAGATACCGCGCGCCGAGATCGACCGGGCCCTGACCGCGGCCGGCTGGGAAAAGGCCGAGGTCCAGTCGGCGCTGACCCTGTACGCCGAGGTCGACTTCCCGGTGCCGGTGCCCCGGCGGCGGCCGTACCTTTCCGCCCACGAGGCCTTCATCTACCTGCTGCTTTTCCTCTGTCTTTACTGGAGCGCCTGGAGTTTCGGCGAACTCCTGTTCGACTGCATCAACCACTGGATACCCGACGCCCTGCAGCAGTACTGGCCGACCGACGTCTTCAGCGTCCGCCGCTCGGTGGCCTCGCTCATCGTCGCCTTCCCGGTCTATTTCTGGCTGACCATGGTCGTGGCCGGCTGGATCCGCCGCGACCCGGAGAAGAAAGCCTCCAAGATCCGCAAATGGCTGACCTATCTGACCCTGTTCGTCGCCGCCGGCGTCATCATCGGCGACCTGATCACTCTCATCTACAACCTGCTGGCCGGCGAACTCACCCTGCGCTTCATCCTTAAAGTCCTGACCGTGCTGCTAATCGCCGGTCTGATATTCGGCTACTACCTATGGGATCTGAGAAAAGAGGAGAAATAACCGCGAAGAAGATTACCGGCCTGCGCCTTTTCGCCGCCGTCGTCATCATCATGATCGCCGGGGCCGTGGCCGCCGGACTTTACCTGTCCGGCACTCCGGGAAAGGAACGCTCCCGGCAGTTCGACGCCCGGCGCCTGAACGATCTGCAGATGATCGCCCAAGCCGTCGATTCCTTCTACGGCCGGAACAACCGCCTGCCGAATAATCTTGACGTCCTGGTCTCCGCCGCGGGCAAAGAGGGTTACCTCATCGGCAACCTGAGCGACCCGCAGCCTGACCGCGGGGGGTACGAATACAACCCCGCCGGCGAGACCGATTACGAACTTTGCGCCGTATTCGATCTGCCCAGCGACCAGGCCGAGAACCAGAACCTCAGGCAGCCGCCGCCGCCGAAGGAAACCGCGCCGGTCGCGGAACCGGCGCCGCTCGTGACCGAACTGAAAACGAAAGGCCGGATCCGCACCTGGGAACACGGCGCCGGGCGATTCTGTTTCTCGCTCAACGCCACCGACGTCGTCGGCAGCGTCACTTGCGGCCTGCGCGCTCCCTGTCAGGCCGGCCAGACCTGCGCCGCCCTGCCCGAGAACAAAGGCACCGTTTGCGTGCCCCAAGGCCATGAATGCGAGGCCGCCGGCTGTCCCGGCCAATGCGCTCTGGCCGAGAGCTACCCGGTCCAGGTCACCTGCGATACGTCGGCCGCCGCGGCTCCCGCCAAATGCCGCCTGCTGAAGAACATCAAGACCGGCGCCGTGGACTGCTTCGGCTGCGCCCAGGGCGTCTGCCGCCAGGCGACGTCGGACTGGGAAACTTTCGTCGCGCCCCAAAAACCAGACTACGTCGGCATCCCCTACGCCTGTTTCGAGGGCCCCCAAGGCTGCGAACTGGCGCAATGAACGCGCCGGTCGAGCGCAACTATCATGATCCCTGTGGCTGACGACAAGATCGGCGTCCAGACGACAATTGCCAAGCCGGCCCGGACTCTGTTCCTGGCCGCGGCGGCGATCATCGGCGTTCTGGCGCTCGGAGTAATCGTATTCTTCCTGCTGCGGGCCAACTATGAGCTCATGTCTTCAGCCGGATTGAAGCTTACGACCGTCAATCCGTTCGCCCCCTGCCTGCGGGTGAAAGAACCGGACGGCAATGAATCCTGCCGGTTCTGCGACCGCCAATGCCAGAAACTTTGGGCGGTCCGGACAACGGACCCCTGCGCCGAATGGGCGGTGGACGTCCGCGGCAGGGTAACGCCGAGGGGACAGATCCGCCGGGACATGCTGACCCCGGATGAACTGATCCGCTACGATAAATATTCCAAGTGCCTGATGGACCGATTCACGAATCCTTCCGCGACCATTATCCGATCCTGCCAGAGAGTATTGGGTGTCATCTGCGCTGAGAAGCACGGACCGGAATGACCGTCCGCGGCCGACCTCGGACGACCCGGACCGGTTGACCCTGTCAGAGACCCGTCGGATCTCCAGGTAAATTCAATGAGCCTGAACGAAGCCGCCTCGCGGCTTCGTTTTTTTGCCTTTCAACGACCGGCAAAGGGCTCTGACGGGGTTGACAATAACCGGTTTTTCAGTTAGTTTTCTTGAGGTTCTTTTCCATCTGCAGAAAGAGGCCCGACATGACCAAAAGCCGCCCGCGCAGCGTCTTCTCGTTCAGCTACGGCGTCTTCGATCTCGATGGCACGCTGGTCGACAGCATCGTTCCCTGCATCCGGCTCTTTTCCGAGCTGGTCTCGCGTCACGGCGTCGACCCGCGCACCGCGGCGTCATCGTATCTCGACGACACGACGCTCAGCCTGGAGGACAGTTTCCGCCGCGTCCTCGACGCGCACGCCGGCTGCGCGACCGATGAACTGGTCGCCGGACTGATGACGGATTTCAACCGGCTGATCAGGAGCGAACCGATCGGCTTCGTCCCCGGGGCGGAGCGGCTGCTACGCCGCCTGCGCCGCAGCGGACGGGTCCTGTTCGTGTCCAGCGGTTCGCCGGACGCGACGGTCAACCGGCGTCTGGGCTCGCTCCGTTCCCAAGGGATGTTCCTGGACGCGCGCGGCTCGACCGCCGTGGTCAAGGGGCCGGAACACATCGAGCTCTTCGCGGCCGGACTCGGCCTGACGCTCGCCGAATTCGCCGCGAACGCTTTCATCTGCGGCGACTTCGAGAAGGACATGGTCATCGGCCGCGAGACCGGACTGTACGCCATCGGCGTGCTCGGCTCGGTCGACGGCGGCCGCCTGCGCCAGGCCGGCGCCCGGCGGATCATACCGGACCTGAAGACCCTGCTCACGGACCGCTGTTAACCCCGACAACGGGGTTATTTTTTTAGCCGGAAGACGCGCGGCCGGTCTTGACTTCCGCCGCGGCCGTCAGTAAACTGGGCCATTGTCTGAACCCCAACCCGAACAGGAGACGGACATGAAGCGTTCCTTGATAATCGGAAGCACCAGGGGACTGGGCCGGGAATTGGCCGCGGAATCGCTGCGGCGCGGCATCACGCCGATCGTCACCGGCCGGTCCATCGAACGGGCGCGGGCCGACCCCTCGCTCCGGGGAGCCGAATTCTGCCGCTTCGACCTGAACTTCCCCCACACGCTCGCGGAGAACTGGTGCCGGACCTGGAACGACATCAGCCATGTCTTCTGGGTGGCCGGCATCTTCATGCGCCGCAAGGTCGCCGAAACGCCGGCCGAGGACGTCCGCCTGATGGTCGACACCCATCTCTTGGGTCCGGTCGTGGCCCTCGGCGACCTCGTCCACCTGATGAAGCTGAACCGGCCGCTGGCCGACGAGCCCGGACAGCCGTTCCATCTCGTGACCATCGGTTCGACCTCGTCCTGGAAGGTCCGGGACAACGAGGCTCTCTACTGCGCCCTCAAGGCGGCCAAGGCCCACTTCACCCGCAACTTCGCCCGCGAGCTCGTCTGCGACCTGCCCGGCTCGAAAGTGACGCTGGTCAATCCCGGCGGCATCAGGACGCCGGACTTCTGGGACGGTTCCGGCCAGGACATCAGCTCTTACATCAATCCGGCCGACCTGGCCGAAGTGATCTGGGACGAGGTCCTGGCGCAAGAGGCGGAATTCTCCGAGTTCCAGGTCCTGCGGCATCCGACCCTGCCCGGCGAATTCTTCGTCCAGCGAGGCGCGCACGCTCCCGAACAGCCCTTCTGATCTTTCGACGCATCCCGCTCTGGCGGGATTTTTTTATAAAAAGAATAATTTAAATGTGCACAGCACACCTTGCGGAAGACACATCTTCCTTACGCGAGGGCAGGCCGACAGAATTGTCGGCTCCCGCAGCAGGCCCCGCGGCCCTTTGGCCGTTGGATAGCGGGGCCGACCGAGCGCAATCCCCTTTTTCTCGTACGCGTTGAGCCGCGGGGTGTCGCCGGTCTTCGGGTCACTGTGAGGAGCGCGAGCTTGGTGTCATCCGCAGGGTGACGAGCGCTCCGAACGTGAGGCCGGCCGTCGCTGGAACGGCAGGCCGTACCCGAAGTCCGGCACACCGTGCGGGCGACAATATAAATAAAACCAGCGAAAGACTCGCTGGTTTGACGCCGACCGACAGCGCGGCCGGTCACCCCTTGGGTTTGACCACCTTCTCGCGACTGACGTCGTCTTCGCCGTCCTTGCCCGCGACGCGGACCTTGATCTTCTCGACCTGGGTCGGACTGACCTGCTTCTTGGCCTGGTCGATCTTCTCCTCGGCCGCGTCGAGCTGCTTCTTGGCGCCGCCGCCCTTGTTGTCGTCCAGGGCCTTCTTGACCTCTTTCTCGACCGCCTTTTTGACCTTCTTGGCGGTCTCCTGATGCTGCGGGTCTTTCGGGTCCTTGGGCGTCACGGACACCACGACCTCTTCTTTATCCAAAGGTTTGGGCTGTTCTTTCTTGTCGTCGGCCATGATACATCCTCCTGCATGGAAAGTGCGACCGAGGGAACAAAACGCGTCCTCCCCGGAACGGCGGCATCGTAACATAAAGGCGCCTTCTGGCAAGGCCGGATCGAGCGCGACATTGACTTTCCGGCCTTCCCGGCTAAGATGCGGACAGTTCCTTCATAAGCTTTTTGGCCTTGTGATGAAAGGACGCGGCAATGTTCGATCTGGATAAACCACTGACCCTGCCCGAACAGGTCAAGGAATTGGTCCTGGTCCTCTCGATCCAGCCCATCGTCTGCGGCATCGTCAATATCGTCGGCTTCCGTCTGGCGGCGCATTACGCGCAGCCGCCGCTGGCCTCCGTCATCCTGCTCGCGACTTTCCTCACCACCGGCGCTTTCCTGGCCATGAATGCCGCCGCTGTCGGCGCCTGCGCCTTGCTGTTGCGGACGGGCGAGACGCCCGAATTGAGGCCCCTGGCCCATTGGTCGCTCGCGCTGAGCTTCGTCACCAGCCTCGTGCTGGTCGCCCTGTTCTTCTTCGGCGGCTGGAAAGGCAACGCGGCCGCCGCCGGCTGCGGCCTGGCGCTGATGCTGCTCGCGATGATCTTCCCGGCCAAAATGTTGGCCCCAAAAAAATAATGAACCGCCGCGGCCCTCCGCAGGCGGTTTTTTTATTCATGGCCGCTGAGTGATTTAGTGGAAAAGCGGCTTAGTGGTCCAAACACTCGGTCACTCAACCCCTTGGCCGCTCCGCAACTAATTCGACACCTGGAAATAACGGTCGGTGCCGTGGACGCCCGGCGCGGCGCCCTGCAGGACGCCCGTGCCGGCGCCCGGCGTCGGCGCGGTGACGCCGGTGATGGTCACTTTTTCGCTGCGGTTCTCCAGATTGGCGTAAAGGGCGCAATGCGCGCCGTCCTCGGACACCACGTAACGGTAGAGGGTCACCTGCTCCGTGCCGCCCTTGGGGTCGCGCGGCGCCTGGAAGACCATATTGGCGTATTGCGGATTCTTGGCCAGCAATTCGGCGAACAGTCCGGCGAGATCGCTGTCACCGGGCCCGGCCGACGGCATGTAGCAGGTGCCGGTCAGGAACCGGCCGATCTGGGCCAGATCGGCCTTGCGCTTGGCGTCCCGGGCCTTGGCCAGGGCCGGCAGGACCGCGGCCACGACGACCGTAGCCAATAGGCCGATGATGGCGACAACCATCAGCGTCTCGACGAGAGTGAAGCCTCTTTTATTATCGACCGTGTCGGACATGGAAGCGCTGTTAAATAATCACCCCTCCCCTTCTCTCAAACGGGGGGGGACGCGGCGGCCGGATCATGAGACCGTATCAGGTCGAATGACCGGTCGCCGCGCTTATCACCGCATTTATTTCTTCTCCGTCAGCTTGACCTCCACCGTCTTCTCCTGGCCCTTGTGCATTATCTTCAGCTTGACCGCGTCGCCGGCGTTGAACTTGGTGATGGCCTGCTGTAGCGGGTAGTCTTCGGTGATGGCCTTGCCGTCGATCTCGAGGATGATGTCGTTCTCCACGATGCCGGCGAGGTCGGCCGGCGAGCCGGGCATGACCGCCAGATCGGTGTTCGTTTGGCCGCGGACCACGAGCGCGCCGTGGTCGACCGACAGCTGGTTGGCTTGCTGGAGGTCCTTGGTGATCTGGACGTAGCGCACGCCGAGGAACGGCCGGACGATCTTGCCCGTGGCCTTGAGGCTGTCGACGACCTTCTTGACGTCGTTGATCGGCAGGGAGAAACCGATGCTCTGCGAACCTTCGACGATGGCCACGTTGACGCCGATGGCCTCGCCCCTGAGGTTCAGCAGCGGGCCGCCGGAATTGCCGGGGTTGATGGCCGCGTCGGTCTGGATGACGTCATAGAGGCTTTCGGACTGATTGAAACCGTCGCCGGCCTGGATCGAACGCTGCACCCCGGAGATGATGCCGGAAGAGACGCTGTTGCCGAACCGGCCCAGGGCGTAGCCGATGGCGATGACGCTCTGGCCGACCTCGATCTTGTCCGAATCGCCGAAAGTGATGAAGGGGAAGCTGTCACCCTCCACTTTTAGCATGGCGATGTCGTTGACCGTGTCGCGGCCGAGCACTTTGGCCGGCAGCTTCTTGCCGTCCTGCATGACGACGGTGTAATCGGCCGTCTCGTCGCTGACCACGTGGCGGTTAGTGATGATGTCGCCGTCGGGCGAAACGAAGAAACCCGAACCGGCGCCGACCTCCTGCTTCTGGGTGCCGTTCTGCCGGTACTGCGGCTGGGGCGCGCCGAAATTCATGCCGGGGAAATCCTTAAAGAACTGCTGGAAATAATCGTTGGGGTCGAAGGAGTTGCCATAGATCTGCTCCATCACCGGCACGTCCTTGGAGATGACGATGGAGACTACGGCTGGCGAGGCCTTCTTGACGGCGTCAACGACGGCCTTCTCCTGGCCGACCTGCTTCAAGGTGCCGCGCAGGAAGGGCAGGACGTATTTTTCCGGACCGACCGGGACTTCGGGCGGCGCCAAGAGCCGCCTCATCTGCATCGGCATGACGTTCAGGAAAGCCGCGTCCCACCGGTCGTTGCCGGCCACGAAACCGGCCATGAAACCGAACGCCGTGGCGAAGATGGTTGAAGTGACGATGGAGACGACGATGACCGTGGATAGCCGGGTTTTCTTTTCGGGCATAGATTAAGTCGATTATTTAACGGGATGATCGCGGATATTATAGCATACGCGCCCGGACCGGAGGCAACCTCCCGGCGGCGGGATCAAAAATCCAGGCCTTCCCGGGCCGGCACGCCAGCGCGCAGATAATGCTTGACGTCCTTGATCTCGCTGACCAGATCGGCGAGCGCGATGATCGCCGGCGGACAGCCGCGGCCGGTCAGGACCAATTCCGTTTCCGGCGGCCTGCTTTTGATGATCTCCAGGGCGTCCGCTTCCGGTATTAGCCCGGTCTTGATCGAGGTCAGGAACTCATCCAGGACGAGGACGTCGTATTGGCCGCCGGCGAGCAGGCCGCGGGACAGATCCAGGCCGCGCCGGGCCTCGGACAGGTCCTCCGGCGTGACGCCGAAACGGAAATTGCGCTTGACCGGATCGAACCTCGGGAGTCCGGACACGAAAAAATCGACCAGGCCGCCGAGATGTTCGGTCAGGACGCGGCGTTCCGAATAATGATCGCCGCCTTTGTCGAAATAGACGATGGCGACCCTGAGACCGGCCCCGGCGGCGCGGACGGCCAGCCCCAGGGCGGCCGTGGTCTTGCCTTTGCCGTCCCCGGTATAAACCTGGATGCGGCCGCGCCGCGGCGCCCGACCTTCACCGGCTGCATTATTCATACGTCAGCGAAGCTTATTTTCTTTCAGATGGGCTTGCAGCTGGCGGGCGGCTTTGCCCCGCTGACTGACCGCGTTCTTTTCCTCGCGGGTCATCTCGGCGTGGGTCTTGGCTGATCCTTCCGGCTTGAAGATGGGGTCCCAGCCGAAGGCAAAGTTTCCGCCGCCCCGGGGCGGGACGAGCGCGCCGCGGGTGACGCCGGCGAAGAAGCGGACCTCGCCCTGGGCGTCGGCGTAGCCGATGGTGGTGCGGGCCGCGGCGCCGAAGACGCCGTACTTGGCCGCGAGATCGTAAAGGCCCCGGTTGGTCAGCGCCTTGAGGAACCACTTGATGAGCGGTCCGGGCAGGCCGTTCAGGCAGTCGAGGACGAGCGAGGTGTCTTCGACAATAAATTCTCCTTCGTGCCGCTTGCGGGCCTCAAGCAGCTTTTCCTTGATGATGACTTCCGGGTCGATCTCCTGGATCTCGGGCAAATCGAGCTCGAGCCGCTCGATCTCCGGGATGATGGCCTTGATCTCGTCGAACTTATGCTGATTGCCGGTGATGAAATAGAGGGACATAGGTGAATGGTATTTTACCATAAGGTTCGGTGTCTGGCTCCTCGCAGGTGCCTGATACCGAGCTAGGAGATTCGATAAGTCGCCTCGCTCGGCACCGCTTTTGCCGACCTAATAATAATCCCTTTCACGTGTCTGACACAAAACAAGCCGCCCGCTCACGGGTCCGGCTCCCGTCGGCGAGCCAGATCAGAAATTATAGGCTCGCCCTCACGTCCGATTCGGGCCAGCCTCCGGTAACCGGACCCGTTCGCGGCGGCGATCGAACAGCTTACATACAGTGTGCGCCCAGACGGCCGCTGCGCGGCCTGTGGGCGGTAATGGCGCTTCGCGCCATCCGCCTTCGCGAGAGGAAGCCATTTTCCGCAAAGAAATTTAATAGGCGGGAGTCATTTTACCGCAAGGTGTGCTAACGCACTTTTTAAAAGAGGGCGGCCCCCCCCCCCCCCCCCCCCCCTGTCCCAGGCTCCGATTACCGACACGGAGAACTCTAGATTCAATGTCTGTCCGCTTCTTTTTTGATCAAGGCCGACGCGATGCGAAGCGCTTTCAGGCGATTCTTCGTGAGAGTACGCTGCGGCGTTCCCGGGCGCAGCTTCTTTTGGACCTTGATCAGTTTGCCGATCAGCGAAGTGATGGCGCGAAGCGCTTCGGCGAGCTCTTCTGCTGAATGTTTTTTACTCATTTTCATAATTAATTGGATCGGTCAGAATACGACGACATTATACACGGATCATCAAAATAGTGTGCTAGCGCACATTTTAAAGAGGGCGTCTCCCCGCCCTCACCTGCATCTTTGGTGCCAGGTACTGCTACCGTCCCCCGATATCAGACGCCGTGTCCGGACGAAAATTGCCGCCAGGCTTCGATCCTGCGATTGCAGCTCTCACAGGCGATGTCCTCGGGAATTTCGCCCGGATCGAACCATTTCAGCTCCTCGATGTCGTCATCCGCCTTCATCTCGCCGCCGACGACCTCGGTGGCATAACACACGTTCAACGTCGCCTCCCGGTCGGCGCCGTATTCATCCAGGAAGAAGCCGAGACGGCCGACTATCCGAACATCAAGGCCGGTCTCTTCTTTGGCCTCGCGGATGACGCCTTCGTCAGGGTGCTCGCCGTAATCCAGAAAACCGCCGATGATGTCCCACTTGCCCTTGGCAGGCTCGATCCGGCGCCGGCCGAGCAGCAGGCGCCCGTCCCGGACGATGATCGTGCTGGCGGTCGGCTTGGAGTTCAGGTAAAGGATCTGGCCGCAACTCCCGCATTTTCGGTTAGCGGAAAAGGCCGGGTCAGGATACCGGCTGCCGCAGTTCGGACAAAAATAGTATTTCATACCAGGTGATAATTCGGCGGTCATTATAAACCAAGGGCGCCCTATGGACAACCGCACCGAATAGCAGGCCGACACTTTGGTGTCGGCCTACTCGGCTGCACAATTTAAAGAGGGCGGATCCCCGCCCTCACCTGTCCCCGAAGGACCAGGTACCGATACCGACTACCACTCAAATGTCAGATATTGCTACAGGACCATAACGCAAGTTGTCAATTATCACTTCGCGAGACGAGCTAAGAGCACCCGCTGGTCGAACCGCAATTCAAACACTTGTAGCAGGCGCCGTTCCTGACCATGATCGCCCCGCACGTATCGCAAGCCGGCGCGTCGGCCTGGTTGTCGAAGGTGGCGGACAGGGTTTCCGCGCTCCTGGCCCGGTCGGCGGCGTCGGCCATGGTCAGCTGCCGGGCGGCGTTCTCCGCTTCGGCCGCCGCGCTCGCGGCCGCCGCGATGGCGCTGCTGGCCTCGATGTCGGACTTGCCCTCCTCGGCCAGGGTCTGGACGTCGACGTTGACCCCGGCAGCGATCTGGTCCTCGACCGGCAGGAAGCGCATGGCCATCCAGCGGAACATGTAGTCCACGAGCGACTTGGCGATGCGGATGTTGGGATTGGTGGTGAAACCGGACGGCTCGAAGCGCACGTGGGTGAACTTGTTGACCAGCACCTTGAGCGGCACGCCGTACTGGAGCGCGATGGAAGTGGAGACGGCGAAGGCATCCATCAGGCCCGAGACGACCGAGCCGCCCTTGGCCATGCGCAGGAAGATCTCGCCCGGCGTGCCGTCATCGTACAACCCGACCGTGATGTAGCCGGAATGCCCGGCCACCGAGAACTTGTGCGTCACCGACCGGCGTTCGTCCGGCAGGCGGCGGCGCAGCGGCCGGTACTCGATCTTGGCCGCGGCTTCGGCGGACTTGGCCTCGGCGGCGCCCTCTTTCTTGACCGAAGTGGTCAAAACTTGGAGACCTTTGGAACCGTCGCGGTAGACGGCCACGGCCTTGAGCCCCAGCTTCCAGGCCTCGATGTAAATGTTCTCGATGTCCTCCGGCTTGGCGTCGGCCGGCAGGTTGACCGTCTTGGAGATGGCGCCGGAGATGAACGGCTGGACCGCGGCCATCATGCGGAGATGGCCCTCGGCCGGGATAGTGCGGGTGCCCTTGGCCGCCTTGAAGGCGCAGTCGAAGACCGGCAGATGCTCCTCCCGCAGCCCGGGCGCGCCTTCGATGGTGTCGTTCTTATCCAGGTATTCGAGGATGGCGCGTCGCTCGTTTTCGTCATAACCCAGCCGGGCCAGTGCTTCCGGCACGGTCTGGTTGACGATCTTCATCAGTCCCCCGCCGACCAGCCACTTGTACTTGACGAGCGCGATGTCCGGCTCGACGCCGGTGGTGTCGCAGTCCATGAGGAAGCCGATGGTGCCGGTCGGCGCCAAGACCGAGATCTGGGCGTTGCGGTAGCCGCGGGCCAGGCCGAATTCCAGGGCGTTGTCCCAGGCGTGGCGGGCCTCGACCAGGAGATGATCCGGCACGCCGCGGTCATCGACGGCGTAGGCGCGGTCGCGGTGCATGCCGATGACGCGCAGGAACGGCTTCTCGTTGAGCTGGAAATAACTGAACGGGCTCAACGCCTCGGCCATCTTGGCCGACTGGAAGAAGGCGTGGCCGGACATGAGCGCGGTGAGCGCCGCGGCGAAGTTGCGGCCCTCGTCGGAATCATAAGCCAGGCCGCGGGACATCAGGAGCGCGCCGAGATTGGCGTACCCCAGGCCCAGCGGCCGGTAATCCGCGCTGTTCTGTTCGATGGCCGGCGTCGGGTAGCTGGAATTGTCGATGACGATCTCCTGGGCGGTGATGATGATCTCGATGGCGTGCTTGAACCCGTCGATGTCGAAATCGCCGTCCGGTCCGCAAAACTTCATCAGGTTCAAGGAGGCCAAGTTGCAAGAACTGTCGTCCAGGAACATGTATTCGGAGCAGGGATTGGAGGCGTTGATGCGGCCGGAATTGGCCACCGGGTTCCAGCGGTTGACCGTGGTGTCGTACTGCAGTCCGGGGTCGCCGCATTCCCAGGCGGCCTGGGCCATCCGGCGCATCAGGTCGCGGGCGCGGAAGGTTTCCACCGGCTCGCCGGTGGTCACGGCTTTAGTCTGCCACTCGCCGTCCTCGACGCAGGCGCGCATGAAGTCGTCGGTGACGCGGACGCTGTTGTTGGCGTTCTGGAAGAAGATGGAACTGTAAGCCTCGCCGTCCATCGAGCCGTCATAACCGCTGGCCACGAGCGTCCGGGCCTTCTTCTCCTCGCGGGTCTTGCAGGTGATGAACTCGTCGATGTCCGGATGGTCGACGTTGAGGATGACCATCTTGGCGGCGCGGCGGGTCTTGCCGCCGGACTTGATGACGCCGGCGAAGGCGTCGAAACCTTTCATGAACGAAACCGGACCGGACGGCTTGCCGCTGGAATGGGACATCTTCTCCTTGGAGGAGCGCAGGCCGGAGAGGTTGGAGCCGGTGCCCGAGCCGTACTTGAAAAGCATGCCTTCGGTCACGGCCAAATTGAGGATGGAGCGCATGTCGTCGCGCACGGAATTGATGAAACAGGCCGAGCACTGCGGCCGCGGGTTGACGCCGACGTTGAACCAGACCGGGCTGTTGAAGGCGGCGCGCTGGTTGACCAGGATCGCGGTCAGCTCGGCTTCGAAGATCTCGGCGTCCTGCGCGGCGGCGAAATAGCCGCCGCGGACGCCCCACTCGGTCATGGTCTTGGCGACGCGGTCGATCATCTGCTTGACCGACCCCTCGCGGCTGTCTTGGCCGATCTCGCCGCGGAAATACTTGGAAACCACGATGTTGGTGGCTCCCTGGCTCCAGCTCTTCGGCACCTCGACGCCGCGCTGCTCGAAGACGGCCTTGCCTTTCTCGTTGGTGATAACGGCGTCGCGGGTGTCCCACTCGATCTCGTCGTAGGGATGGACACCGGCCCGGCTGAAGCGGCGGCGGAAGCGCAGCCCGATGCCGCCGGCGCGCGGCGCCGACTCCGCCCGGCCGAGATCCGGCAGCAGGTGTTTCTTGGCGGCGTGCGCCAGGTTGTTGTCGATGAGCACCAGGGCGATGAAGCGGTCGACCTCTTCGGTCGTCGGAATGGCGTGGCCGTCGTATTCGCGCTCCAGCCGCACCAGAACCTGGTGCGTGCAGCGGGCCAGAAGCGCCTCGTCGTTGACGCCGGCGTCGCGCAGAGCCGCGTCCAGCGCCTGCCCCACTTTCTCCGGCGCGAAATCGGCCAGGCTGCCGTCGGCGTGGCGCACCTGTTTCACTTTCAGCAGATCGGGGATCTGCTCGATGATGGTCGAAACCACGCGTTTCGTGTCCTGACTGCCGCTTCCGGAGTATTTGCGATTGGGCGCCGAGTGGGGAAGTTCCATAGTTTATTGCTCCAATGATGCCAAAGTCTTAATTATACACAAGATATTGTGTCTATAAATAAATCGTACCACAAGCCGTTGTGTCATCATATGAACTGTCAAGACGGTCCGGATACGAAAAAGAGCGCAACCCGAAGCACGCTCGACTGGACGCGGCCGTACCGCTTTTCGCGGCCGGATCCAAGGTGCTTGTCAACCGCGGCGCCGTCCTCTCTCCCGGCCCCGCGCTTCGCGGCAGGTTCGATTGTCGCCTTTTTTTATCACGAAACGATGATAATTTCAAAGACAAAGTCAACCCCTCCGCGCGCGGGTGAAAACAGGGCCGCCGGCCAATAGAAAAACCGGCGCGATGACGCCGGTCAAAGAACGGTTCAGAACGGTAATCCGCGGCCGCGGGACACGGGCATGGTCCACATCGGCAGCTCCTCGTAGCAGCAAACGATGGCCGCGCCGGCGATGCAGCGTTGTTGGCGCTCCGGCAGCCAGTAATCATCCGGACAACCGTCCCCGACCTTCACCCGGAACGTCACGGCCGGCCGGCCGCAATGGTCAATGAGCTCGACGACGACCTTGCTC
>Ga0315268_10001534_pt1 | contig 26561 bp, 23 predicted proteins | sample C1_top_MG_FD_204535 | JGI IMG/M metagenome (GOLD analysis project Ga0315268, IMG submission 204535) | Sediment microbial communities from Yellowstone Lake, YNP, Wyoming, USA - C1_top | ecosystem: Environmental > Aquatic > Freshwater > Lake > Sediment | place: USA: Wyoming | collected 2017-08-01
TTCCTTTCCCAATGATAAAACTGTCATATTCTCGGGCAAATCATATACGCCTTGTTCCAAGCAGATAACGATGATATGAGAAAAATGCCGGCTCAATTCCTTGAGCCAATCATGGAAAAAGCCCAGCACGTCGTCATTCATATCGACTTTTTGCGTCAGCACCAATAATTTCATAAATTTATTTTTTGGCGGCAGATATTAAATTGGCTCCCAACTCGAACCTTCGCACCCTTAATTTTTCCGAATCAAACCCGGCTGATTGCAATTGTCCGATCAATATTTTTTTCGTATAGAATTGCTGGTGCTCCATTATCTCTTCAGCTGATACCAGCCCAAGCCTTGCCATCATATCCAAGATCCCTTTTGTTTCCGCCGCTGGCGTGGTCAGTATGAATAGTCCACCCGGCATCAGGATGCGACGAATCTCGAGCCACAGATTATTGGCCGCCGCCTCACTCAAATGTTCCGCCACCGCCAATGCCGTCACGACCGAAAAATAATTATCAGGAAAAGGCAGGATGCGATTAATCTCCAAATCGAATTTTATTATTTTTAATCCAAGAGAGATGTGATCTTCCAAGCTTTTGTCCAAACCGAATTTTTCCTTGAATTCGATCGATTTGAGAAAGTAAGGATAAGAGCCGCAGCCGAAATCCAAAATTCTTCCGGCGCGTAAATCGCCGGGAATGAGCTTATCAACCTCCTTGGCTCTGATTCGAGCCAGAAAGTTTTCCAATAAGCCGAATCCTCTGGTAGCCTGATGCGGATCTAATCCCATAGATTGAATTTAATGATGTACCAGAAAGCGGCGATGCCGTCCCTCCAATTTATTTTCTTGCCTTCGGCATAAGTGCGTCCGGAATAAGAGATGCCGACTTCGTAAATCTTGAAATTTCCCTTAGCGATCTGAGCCGTTATCTCTGGCTCAATGCCGAAACGGTCGACGGTCAGGCGGTTTTTCAAGTAATCGATGGCCTGGCGATTGAAAGCCTTATAGCAGGTTTCCATATCGGTCAAAGTCAGATTGCTGAGCATATTGGAAAATATGGTCAGCGCCTTGTTGCCCAGCGAATGCCAGAAAAATAGCACCCGATGCGGCTTGCTGCTGATGAAGCGCGAGCCATAGACGATATCAGCCTTGCCGCTGATAATCGGCTTCAGGACTTCCAAATATTCTTGCGGATCATACTCCAGATCAGCGTCTTGAATGATCAGCATATCGCCCGTCGCCTCCTTAAGGCCTCGGCGAACGGCAGCTCCTTTGCCCTTGTTGCGATCTTGGAATAAAACTTTGCATGAAGACAGATCTGCGCCGGCTAAGATTTCGCGGGTGCGGTCAGTAGAACCGTCATCAATGATGATAATCTCTTTTTCGATCGCGCCCAAATCGACTTTTTTCACGGCGTCCAAAAGCTGCAGAATAGTTTTCTCTTCGTTATACGCCGGAATAATGACAGAAAGTTTCATATAATGCTGAATGCTTTAATTATTATGGCTGATGAACGACAAAAGCGCCGATGCGCCTTCGAATAATACTTTGAAATCATCGAAAGACCTGATGCTGAAAAGCTTTTTCAAGACAAATTTCGGCCTGAAGTAAATACTGCGGTACATCAGCTTATAGAAATCAGCGATCTCATGTTCGGTAAGGTTCTCCAATCGCATCACCGGCTTGGCCAGATTATAATCGTCCCAATCATAAGTCAGGATGAGATTGCGTTCCTTGGCCCAAGAAAACATTTCCGTGCCGGGAAAGGGAGTCGTGATATTGACGATTAATAGATCAGGATCCAGTTTTTTGATGAACTTGATATTCTTCTCGATGATCTCGCGATTGTCGCCCGGATTGCCGACCATGAAAGCCAGGCGGCATTCGATGCCCGAGGCTTTCGTCCATTTCACGGCATTGATGACCTGCGGCAAATTAATCTTCTTATTGATATTCTTCAAGACCGATTCGTCGATATTCTCCACGCCGAACATTATCTGATGGCAGCCGGCCGCATGCATTTTCAGAAGCATCTGATCATCGACATAATCGACTCGCGCGAAACATGTCCAGGCTATATCCATTTTGCTTTCTAATAGCAAATCGCACAGATCCATAACATTCTTCCTGAAAACCGTGAAGGTGTCGTCGTAAAACATGATCTGCTTGATGCCATAATTGTCCGCCAAATATTTGATCTCTTTGAAAATGCCATCGGCTGATTTGAAGATCATCTGATTGCCCAAAGTCTTGTTGCAGAAAGTGCAGCGGCCGGGGCAGCCGCGGCTCGTCATCATGCTCATGGCCGGCAGCTTCTTGTATGATCCCTTGGCTGGCTTGTATTTAGGTATCGGCAGCAAATCATATGCGGGCATCGGCAAGGCGTCAAGATTGATTATTCTGGATCGCGGAGCGGTGCGATTGACTTTCCCATCAGCCTTATAGATTATGCCGTCGATTTCCGCCGGATTCTTGCCGGCCAAGATTTCTTCCATAGTCAATTCGCCTTCTCCCAGAACGACAATATCGACATAAGGCAGACTGATTACTTCATCACTCATGAATGTCGCATGAACGCCGCCGAAGACAATCACGGACTGCGGATAGAGCCGTCGGCAGATCTCCGCCATCTGATAAGCTTTCTTGACGTACGACGTCGATGCCGTAAAACCGATGACGCGCGGCGACTTGCCGGCATCCTTATAATGCTGCAAGAAATATTTCTCGAAGGCTTCGACAGACGGGGCGTCGATATTGCAGTCGATTATCTCGACGCTGAAGCCTTTCTCCCTGACATAGCCGGCAATCGACGCCAAGCCCAAGGGCGGGAAATTGGAATCGATTTCCTTCCAGATGTTTTCTCCCTCGCGGTAATAAACCGGCGGGGAAATCAACAGGCAATCCAATTTTGTTTCTTCAGTCGACATAATTATTTCAGCGCCAATTGCTCATCTGGATCAGCGAGCGAAAACCGTCATTGCTAAACAGCCAGAAAAAACTGCCGGCGACGATGATTGCGATAATAATAAATTGAACAGCGGTTTTTTTCAATCTTGCTGACCTAATGCCTTGCACCGCCAGAAAAGTCAAAAGCGGCGCTGCAACATAATACAAGCGCGAAGAAACTCCCGTCCAAAGCAGGAACATCATCGAGGGCAGGATCAAGCACTTAATGAAAAACTTCTGATCTGGCTGGAACTCCCGCCAACGAAATAATCCCAGAATCGCCAAAAACCAACCCAATAGATAGACTGCGATCAAGCTTTTTATGATGAAATAGGGGTGATAGTCGGTACTGCCGGAAATGTCTGTGCCAGTTTGATACCAATTGAAATACGAGTAATGGTAATTTGCGTAAACAATGAGCTGCGTCAAAGCCAGCCATCCGAAAACCATCGCAATTGAGCCGATGATCTTCTTGATTTTTTCCGGCCGCGGCAGCTGCGGGTGAAAGAAAATAACTAGCCAAAGCAAAACGGCGCCGAGCAGGCTGTATTCCTTCCAAAGCAAGCCGATCAAGACGATGGCATTGCTGGCATAATATCTGAAGCGCGAGGGATCCTTATAATACAGACAGACGGCGGCAATCGCCCAGACCCAGAAAAAATTAGCGCCGGTTTCCGTGTATAAGTCCAGTCCGAACCTTAAGAGCGGATAAGCCGTGATATAAACGATGGAACCGAGCAATGCCGAACGCTTATCGCGGAAAAAGAGATTTAGCAGATAGTAAATCGCCCAGCCTAAAAATAAATACATCAGAGCCGCTTCGGCCAGCAGCGCCGTCTCCATATTGCCGCCGGTTAAAAACGAAATCAGGCTTATGCCCAGCGGTGCCAGCGGCTTAAGAATACGTTGAGGATAAGCTGTCGCGCTTTGGCCCAAGAAATACCTGGCGGTCTCCATGTATTGGACGCTGTCAGAAGCAGCCGAAGTAAAGGGCAAGGTCGTATAGCGGACAAAAACAGCGGCGGCTACGACTGCGGATATAATTAGCAGATTCACGGCGTGCTCTTTGATATACGCGGATAATCTGCAAGGATGGCAAGCATCAGCCGCCCGTTTCCAGCTTGCCAGATAAAGCTTCAGGCTTGCTTGCAGATCAGGCAGATTACAAGCGGCTGTTTTGACATTATTGCTTAGCCTTTCCGCCAAAGATTTATCGGCCATAATCCGCACCATCGCTGTCTTAAGCGCTGTTTCATCGCCAATTGGAATGACAAGTCCATTTTCTTCGTTCTTAATGAATTCACCGGCTAAACCTACATCAGTCATGATGATCGGCAGGCCGTATCTGGCGGCTTCCATAACAACCAAGCCGTAGCCTTCTTCGTTGGATGTCAAAAGAAAGCAATCAGCCTGAGAATAAATTTTCGCCAATTCGGCTGAACTTTGCCATCCCAGGAATTTTACTTTGCGATTCAGATTCAAGCCAGCAACAGTCTTCTCAAGCTCAGCCCGTTCCCTGCCCTCTCCTGTAATCCACAATTCAGCTTGCGGGAACTGCTGTTCTAAGCTTTTCAAGGCTCTGATTTGCAAACCGATATTCTTCACCGGCACCAAGCGGCTGACGGTCAAAAAAACGAATTTATCGGACTGACGTTTTTCAACGGAGGTCGAATCTAACTCTAACGGCTTCGACGAAAATATCGGCGCCACAGTGATCTTGTCTGGCTGAACACCAAAATTGTTCATGGCTTCATTTTTCAGCCGCTCGCTGACGACTCTGACGCTATCAGCGCGATTGATCAGAAACTTGGCGACAGACAGCCGAAGACCGACTTTCTTCTCCCAACCATGCACCTGGACCTCCATGCCTAAGCCGAAAAATCGCGCCAATGACCACGCTAAAAAACCCAGAAAATACTGATCCTGGACCGAGATCACCTCATAGCGGTTCTTCAAGATCAACCGCAAGGCCTGAATTTTCAAGCCGGCTAATTGCAAGATCTTATATTTGCCGCCGCTGCCATAAGCATCGACTTTAACCGAGAGCGTTTTTTTTACGCTCTGCGGATTGGGCACGATCAGATCATAACGTTCGATCAGCTCGCCATACTTAACCAGCCGCTGCGCCAGAGGCGAGCCGATTTCCAGAGCCGATTTGTCTAAGCCGAACGCCAATATCTTCATAATTATTTAGTCACGAATTTTTTTGCCATTTTGAATTCAAATGGGAAGGAAAAAAACTTCAATTTCCAGCGAGCCTGGCATAATAAGACAAAGCCGAGCTTCAGCCACTTGTTGGCCGCGACTGTCGATCCCATGGCGCTTCTGATCGAATGCGCGCCGAACCGCACGTAAGCTTCCATCGATTCGATGAAATCCTTGTCTTTGACCCAGGGGAAATTCTTGACTGACATGTAGCTCAGTTCATTTTCCGACACCTTCTTCCAATCGTCTAAGGATTGCGGCTCTTGCCAGCCCGCCTTGAGGCATTCCTCATACAATTCAGAACCGGGATACGGACGAAAGGCCTGGGGGCCGAGAATCTGAACTCGACCGCTCAGCACGACCAAGCGGTCGATCAGCTTGAGCGTATCGTACATATCGGCCTTGGTTTCTCCCGGCAGGCCAATCATAAATGAATATTGCGGAATAATGCCGTGCTTCAGACAGGCTTCAGCCGAATAAACAATCTCATCAGCCGTAACGTCTTTCTTGATCATCTTAAGCACGCGGCTGCTGCCTGATTCAGCGCCGAAAGACAACAGATAACAGCCCGAAGCCTTGAGCTGCGCCATAAAATCATCATCCACCATGCCGGGACGGATATAACCGGCGCGGATCGTCGTCTCCCAAGGGATCTGCAGATCATGTTCGATCATGCCATCGATAATGGCCTTGGCCCGGCTGATGTCAACGAAGAAATTCTCGTCCCAAAAACGCAGTTTCTTGCCTTGGAAATATTTATTCGCCTTGATGATCTTTAAATCCTCTAGCACTTGGCCGACCGATCGGGCGCGCCAGCTGTTTTTCAAAATGGCATTGATGCAGAACGTGCAGCGGTGCGGACAGCCGCGAGACGTCAAAGATGGAATCAGATACAGATGCTGCAGGATTTCTTCCGGCACCAGCGACCAATTGAAGAGCGGCATCTTGGCAGTATCAGAAAGCGGCCTAGGCGCGGTATGAATGATCTCTCCGCCGTCTTTATAGAATATTCCTTTCACTTGATCCAACGGATGTTCCTGCGCGAGCTCCAGCATCGTCATCTCGCCTTCGCTGACGGCGACAATATCGATCAGTTCATTGGCAATCGTCTGTTCGGGGAAAAATGTCGGATGCGACCCGCCCCAAATGATGATAGCCTGGGGGTTCAATTCCTTGATCTTCTTCGAGATAGCCAAGGCATTGGAGATCTGCATAGTCATCACCGACAGGCCGAATAAGTCGAAACTGCCGGCTTTGTCTTCGATTAGTTTGAGATAATTTTTTTGCCTGACGCAATCGATCATCTCAACTGCAATACCCTGATCGTGCAAAAAAGTGGCGATGCTCAAAAGGCCGACCGAAACCGAGCTGTCGTAATTATCTTTGGCGATATTGAAAGGCGGATTTATGAGCAAGACTTTTTTCATCTGATGTTATTAATGGCTTCGATTGTTTGCTTGACGACATTATCCCAAGAGAATTTCGAGGCTTGAGCCGATGCCGCGGCTACAAACCCATCGGCCTTATCTTTATTTTCTAAAATCAGCTTGATGGCTTCTTCGATTTGCGCTTGGTCGTTATAATCTGCAAGTATTCCGTTCGCGCCCGATTGGATGACTTCAGGATTGCCGCCAGCGTTCGATGCGATGATGGGGACTTTAGCCTTGACCGCTTCAAGCAAGGTATGCGACAGGCCTTCATAATAAGTATTCAGGATAAAGACATCCGCGTTTTGCAGATAGCCGATTACCTCGTCCTGATTGATGATGCCGGCGAAGATGACGTCTTGGCCGACTCCCAGCTCTTTCGCTAACCCCTTCAATTTGCCTTCTTCCGGACCGCCGCCTAAAACCATCAATTTAACCGGAATAACTTTCCGCAGACCTTTTATTGCCTTGATCAGCCCGTCCACGCCCTTCCATGCCGTCAGGCGGCAGGCCGTCATGATCAATTTGTCTTCATGAGCCAAGCCGAATTTCTTTTCCAATTCATCGCGGCTGATCGGTTTGATATTTTCGAAATCAACCGAGTTATAAATGACTTTTATTTTGCTTTTATCCGTTCCCATCGCCTGCGCCACCTCGCTCATGAAATTGCTGACGGCAATCACCTTATCGGCCGAGCGCAAAATCTTGGCGCGTCTGGCCTTCATTTTTTCAATCTTCGGGCTATAAGTTTTCTTCTGGAATTCGACGATATAATCAGTCGTCCAGCCATTGCCGAAAGCGGTCTCCCAAGCGCTGTCGCCGGCAAAGCGGATGATATACGGCTTGCGCCATAGCTTTTTCAGCAGATAGGCGAAATAGCCGACGCTATAAGTATCGGTGGCATAGATGATATCGGCAGAAAAAGACAATCTGAATAAATTGAATAAATATGACAACTTTGCAAAGCGTCTATTCTTTTTTATCCTGACGACGTCATCAACTGAAAACGCGCCGTCGGAATAAGTGATGACTTTAACGCCAAAATCATTCTGTTCCAATGATTTCTTCAGCTCGCCGATGATCGTGGCCGGACCGCCGATATCGGGCGGATAGATTCCCGTGGCGATCAGGACATTTTTTTGTTTATTAATCGCCTGAGCAAAAATTGTGTTCATCTCGCTTGCGATCTTGCGCCAGTCATATTTTTCTTCCACTAGCCTCCTGGCATTTTCAACGACTCTCTTAACTTCGGGCTGATTTTTCTCATCTAAAACATAATTGATTTTTTCTGCGATACTGTGAGGATTCCTCACTTCACAAAACCAACCGGTCTGATCTGGACCAGTGTCTTTCAAAAAATCAGGAATGCCGCCGACCGGCGTAGCGATTACTGGTATCTTAACTGCCATCGCTTCTAAAAAAGAATTTCCAAGTCCCTCTGACAATGAAGGTCGGCAAAAAACACTAGCATCAATCAATGAATCAAGAATTTTTTCTTTATTAACAAAACCCAAAAATTGCACCTTATTTTCAATTTTTAATTCTTTCGATAATCTTTTTAGCTTCCTACTTAATTTTCCGTCACCCAAGATATTTAATCGGCCATCGATATTACTCATTGCTCTAATTAAATATTCAACTCCATTTTTCTTAACTAACCTCGAAGTTGTAAGTATTGAATGTCCCCCAAACATTTGTGATTTTCTTAATCGAAATAAGTCATCATAGTCCATTTGAGTAAACCACTCAGAATCAACACCGTTCGGTACGACTTCAATCGGGCATTTCGCTCCTAATTTCTTGGCACGATTGGCTAGAAAATTACTAATCGCCTGAATATAGTCAGCTCTGCGATAGATATTTTTATAAAGCGGCCGGATGAACCAAGTGCGCAGCCAGATATCGAAATCGCTATCGCCTTCCTGCAAAGTCAAAAGATACTTGACCGCGGGAAATCTATTCTTGAATTTCTTAGCTGCCCAACCCGCTTGATTGGCCATCATCGCCCAAACCAACGAATAATTGTTCTTTTTTTGCAGCTCCAGCGCTTTTCTGTACGCCTGCCAAGGAAAAAGATATTTAGACCATTTGCCTGCGCCGATCCGATAGACTGAAATATTGCCCAGGCGCTCAAAGTCTTTCTGCCGGCCGTCGAGGTTGCAGGTAATCATGTCAAAATCAAAATCGCTGGCTAGGCGGTCAGTGATCTCTTTGATCGCCACTTCCGCTCCGCCTACGAACGGATGATAAGCAAGAGATATAATTAAAATTTTATTTTTCCGACTGTCCATTTTGGTTTAATATTCCCTCTCCATAAACTCCCTCAAGCAGGTCTAAATCCTTGCTGCTTCTCAAAAGCAAATCGATATTCTTATTTTCCAAGCTTCTGAACACATCATCCGCGAATTTATCGCCGATTTTCTGCTCATAGAATTTGCGCAAGGCGGCCAAATCCTTTATGAAGCATTCTCCTCCGGCACCGCGTCCGCTTTTGTGCACGGGATCGATATGCATATTGCCGATCCATGGATCGTTTGCCATAATCTCCCTCAACACATCCCATTTACAGCCCAATGATTTGGCCAGATCATAAAGCGAATTCATATAAACTACCTTTGCATAAAAGAAGCAATTCCTAAGATATTTGAATAATTCGGCCTCCTTGGCTGAAGTGATGATGGAAAAATCCGCCTGAGGCAGGACAGACATGACTTCTCTGGCCTTGGTCTTGAATTCTTCATTGTCGATCGGCATGCCTACAATATTCCTCTGCGGATGGCGGGAATCTTCATGCGCCGTAGAAACAGACAAGAATTCAGGCGAATGGAAAAGGAATATCCCGGGATTTTCCGCTTGGATGGATTCGGTCGTGCCCGGCAAGATAGTTGATTTTATTACCGCGGATTTGCCGCGACCGATCAGTTTGACGGCACTTCTGACAATCGAATCATCAAATCCGGCTGCCGTCGTCGGAGTCGGCACTGCGATAAATACGATATCGCACTCGCTGATTCTGAGCTTATTATTTACATAAGGCTCCTCCAAAGAATATCGGATCACCCGATAGCCTCTTTCTTCAAAATCATCGGCATAATTTTTGCCGATCCAGCCCTGACCGATGAACCCAATTGATCTATTCAGCATAAGAGTTTTGCATAATTGCTTAAGAAAGACGCAAAATTAACAAAAAGAGGGGTGCTTCCCCCTTGCTAATTGGTTGTTTTTACCCTAATATTATAGCAGATATCGACTAATAAAATCAAGGCCTGGATTATGCGAGTTTTATACGTTATTACACAATCCTCATGGGGCGGAGCTCAAAAATACGTCTACTTTTTAGCCTCGCACCTGGCTGAAATAAAAGGGACGGAAGTCATTGTAGCCGGCGGAAAAGAGTCCGAGGGCGAGCTAGCCAAGCAACTCGCCCGAGATCATATCAAATTTACAGCTGTCAAAAATCTAGTCCGAAGCATCAACCCGATCAAAGACCTCATGGCTGTTTGGGAGCTGAAGAAGCTGATTGAAACCGAAAGGCCTGATGTCATCCATCTGAACAGTTCCAAAGCGGGAGCCGTCGGTTCCCTTGCGGCCAGATTATCCCGGCACCGCGCCAAAGTCGTTTATACGGTCCACGGCTGGGTGTTTAATGAAAATATTAATCCTGCGGCGAAGCTGGCCTATTATCTGATTGAAAAATCAACCAGCGGGCTGAAAGACATCTTTATCTGCATTTCCGATGCTGATCGCCGTGCGGGCCTGGCAAAAAAAATAGCGCCGGCCGAAAAAATAATAAGAATATACAACGGGATCGATCTGCCGGCCGATTATTTCTTGTCCAAGCCGGCAGCCAGGAAAAAATTATCGATAACAGATGAAGATGAAAAATCAATCACGATCGGCTGCATTGCCAATTTTTATCCGACTAAGGGACTGAATTTCCTGATTGATGCGGTAAAAATAATAATACTAAACAATCGATTGCCTCTGCGGGCGGTCATAATCGGCGACGGCGAACTCAAGACTCAATTGGAAAAGCAAATTTCAGATATCGGGCTCGGCGATAAAGTCATTCTGGCCGGCGCTATCCCGTCTGCTGATAAATATCTGAAGGCCTTCGATATCGCGGTCATGCCGTCAGTCAAGGAGGGCGTGCCGTATTTCCTTTTAGAAGCACTGTCGGCGGGAGTGCCGATCATCGCCACTAAGGTAGGCGGGATTCCGGAGATAATCGCAGATAATGCGACTGGATTATTATGCAATCCCCAAAATGCCAGGGAATTAGCCGATAAAATCATGCTGCTGGCAGAAAATCGAGATTTAAGAAGCCGATTCGGCCAAGCAGGACTTGAGCGAGTTAAAAGAGATTTTAATGAGGACAAAATGATGCGCGAAACTCTTGCCGCTTACGGTGATTAAAAAAGCTCCCGATTTCATTCGAGAGCTTTTTTGATTTGGATTATTTGAGTGCTTGCAGTTGCGCGTTCAATTCTATATTCTTCGAATCGGCCTTAAGCAGCCACTCTAATATTATTTTCATTTTATTTTGCCTGGCCGAATTCGTCTGCGCGACGTCTGTTGCCGACGCCTGCTTCTGCCAATCGATTAATTTAGAAGTGATATCCGTAATATTTTCATCGCCAACCTTGGATTCCATCAGGGCTTTGGCGAATAATTCACCGGCCGCATTCTGGCTGACCGCGGCTAGAAATTGCGCCAACTGGTCAAAGGCCGCGCCCGGCTGGACATTCTGGCTGGCGCCCAGATAAAACTTCGAGGCTGCCAATCTGAATTGATCCTTCGCATTGGCTTCGTCTTTTACGCTTTCATAATAATTGCCGAAATAATAGTGCGATGTGGCAGTCTCATAATAGATCTGCGGCCGTCCCGGAGACAAGGCAATCGCTTGATCAGATGCTTCAATCGCCTTATTGAGCCGATTGACGTCAAAGAAATATGACAGGTTATAAAATCGCAAAAGCAGCAGGTAATTCGAAACGCTGTATGGATTTTCCGCGATTTGCGCGTTGAACTGCGCTTCCATCTTGCTGGCAAAACCTGCCAGAAGCTGGTCATTCTGAGCATTGCGGTTCTGAGGCTGGCTCAGATAATCCGTAATAGTCGATTCGTAAAAGTTAAAATAATGGCGGCGGTATTCCTGATTGCCCATGGTGCCGCGGCTGATCACATCCTCGAAAGCATTGATCTTATCCTCAATATTTTTCGGCTGCGCCGAGAGGGCTTTAATAAAATCTATATTCGCATTAAGCGGATTCAAATTAAAAACCGGCAAAGCTATTATGACGAATATCGCGCCGACAATTATCAATCCAGCTTTTACTCTGGCATCTTCCAAAAATTTCAAATCCCACCCTTTGCTGTACAAGCCGACAAAACTCAGGACCATTATCAAGGGAACGTAAGTGGCCAGCGCTTCAAAAATAAACATATTCTGAATGATATAAGCCAGAATCAGGATCGTAAAAATGATCGGCGTCAGATAACGGCGGGCTGCGCCTTCCTTCAAATCTATTTTTTCGCTGTATTCCTTGCGATAATATTTCCAAATCGCCCAAAAGGGCAGCAAGAGCAAGGCCAAATACGACAATAAACCCAGTATGCCGCCGGTAGTCGCGCGGTCACAGATCATATTGTGGCAGCGGTCGAACCATTGCTCCGTGTTTTTAGTCGTATAATAACGATCGAAGACTTGGTAAAAATTTTCCTGTCCATAGCCCAAAAGCGGCCGAGCTTCGACGCCCTTCAAACCCATTTGCCAAGTAGTAAAACGATTGATGGAAGTGGCGTCAGTCAGGGAAATACTGGAAAGGCGCAATAGCACCGGTTGGTTTTTTATGAAAGCAGAATCCTTGAACGTAAAAATGCCTAAAATTGATGATGTGACAATGATTGCCAATGCAACAATTGCGACTTTCAGGTATTTATTATTGAAATAAAACCACATCAGATAAATGGCCGAAATTCCCGAACCGATGATCAATGCCAAATAAGCGCCGCGAGTGAATGTTTCTATAGCGATGAATAATTCTAACAGCAGCACCAGAATATACCACGACTTGGCCCAGACCTGCGAACGCTTGAGCGCCATGAAAAGCGACATGAAGACGCCGAAAACCATATAGCCGCCGACATAACCGGAGTTGCCGATCGTGGCAGCCAGACGCGCGCCATTGCTGGATGGCATAAAATGTTCCGCCCAAGCGCCGGGGAAAGCCATAGCCAGATATTGATCCAAAGCCACCATGGCGACGCAGAAACTGGCCACGATAAACAGATCGAATAGCCAGAGCCATTCTTTGACTGAGCGGAAAAAACCGGTCAGGACGACCGAAAATAAGAACAGGTGGAACAGCATCAGGATGCCATCGCCGCGCTCGTTATTTGACCAGAAGCTATGATAAAAATCATTGCCGGAAAAAGCCGAAGCTACAGTCAGAATAATCAGATAGACCGCCATTAAGATTACGGTCAGATTGGTATGGATGCGGTATTTATCATCGGCCCAGCATAACAAAAGATACGCCAGTAACATCACCTCGACACTGATCTGGAAGGCGTAGGTTTTAGTCGTAATAAATGGAAAGAACAAAGCTGAACTGACGTAAAGCGGCGAGAATAATATGACTGCGAGACAGGCCCAAATAATGCCTTTGAGCAGATAGACGGAAGTTGACTTATTATTCATAAAAAATATTAATTCAATCTTGTTAAATTTGAATTCAAAACTACTAACAGTTTAGCTAAAATGCGATTTTTTAGCAAATAAGGCCATAATACAAAAATGCGCCCAAAGGCGCATTCTAATTGTAGCCCCACGGAGAATCGAACTCCGGTTCTCGCCTTGAGAAGGCGGTGTCCTAGCCACTAGACGATGAGGCCGAATTAATACTAAAATAACACAAAATTTTAAAAAAGTCAAAAGCGACTCCTAAAATTGATAAATATAGATACTAGAAGTATGCAGCGGTTTTTTTGTCAGCCATGAGAATCTTGGCGTGGCGCTGATGACTTTTATCGGTTTGATGCTCGGCAAAACAAAAGCGTAAGAAACGACTTTGGCGCCTGGCTTCAGCTCGCTGATAAACTTAGGCTCTAATTCCACCATGACTTGAGGAAATAAATATGTAAAAACCACATCAGCATTCTTGATATCCGCCTGAAAAAAATTCCTCATGCGCACTTCCACGTCAGCGCCGCTGAGCCATATCCGCCACTTGGCCCAGACATAAGGCCAGGGAGAAATCTCGTAACCGATGCCTCTGACTCCAAAATTTTTGACGGCGGTCGTCAGCAGATTCGCCTTGCCGCAGCCGAGATCGTAAACAATCTGTCCTGGCTTCAATTCAGCAGCTTCAGACATTTTTCGCCAATCATTTTTCGGTATCGAAATGAACGGCACGCCTTTGGCCAGAATCAGGCCGAAAATTATCGAAGACGATATAATGAGAGCCGCCAAGGAAAAAAGCAGAAAAAACAGCAGAATGAAATATGCAGCCAAAATAAGCATAAATTACAATTCGATTTCTTCTAAAATTTTTCTGGTCTTGCGATCCAAGCCTTTGGGGATATCTACTATTACGTCGATGATCTGGTCTCCCCTGCCATTAGTCCGGAGATGAGTCACACCCTTGCCCTTAAGGCGGAATTTGGTCTGGCTCTGCGTGCCATCGGGAATCTTCAATTCGACTGAGCCGTCGACAGTTTTCACCTTTATCTTGTCACCCAAAATCGCTTGCTTCAGATTGATATGCTCTTCGCTCAAGATATCATCTCCTTGCCGGACAAATTTTTTACTCGGCCTGACTCTGACGCGAATATACAAATCCCCTGCGCTGCCGTTTTCTCCAGCCTCGCCCTTGCCCGTCAGTTTGACCGATTGGCCATCGCTGATACCGGCCGGAATAATGACTTTGATCTTATCGACTCCCCTGACGTGCCCTCGCCCTTGGCATTTTTGACAAGCTTTCTCCGGCTTCTTGCCTTTGCCGTGGCAATCGGGGCACGCAGCCTGCGATTGGAAATTGCCGAGAATCGTCTGTTGCATCCTGACGACGCGGCCGGAACCGCCGCAAGTCCTGCAGATATCGATCTTGCTGCCCGGTTCTGTGCCAGAACCGTGGCATTTATCGCAGTTTATTTCCTTATTCAATTGCAGATCTTTTTCCGCGCCGAAAACAGACTCTTCAAAGTCGAGAGTCACTTCCGTTTCCAGATCGCGGCCATGATCATATTGCGGCTGAGCTCCGCCGCCGAAAAAACTGCCGAAGATATCGCCCATATCGCCTAGATCGCCGAAATCGAAATGGACATTGCCCTGATTGAAGCCGCCTTGGCCGCCGAACGGATTGCCGCCGCGAGCTTGCCCGCCGCCGGCATTGCTGCCGGGTCCGGAGAAAGTCTGGCCGAATTGATCGTACTGCTGGCGCTTTTCCTTATTGCCCAAGACCTGATAAGCTTCATTAGCTTCCTTAAATTTGGCCTCGTCGCCGGTTTTCTTATCCGGATGATGCTCGTGCGCCAGCTTGCGGAAAGCTTTTTTTATTTCTTCGGCGCTCGCCGTTTTCGGCACGCCTAATGTTTCGTAATAATTTTTTGCCATGGTTGATTATTATGCTTGAAAACCGATTTCCTTTTTAGGACTTTCAGCTGCCTCAATTATACCAAATTTATCTTCATACTGCTTCAGACTGTCATTCAAGACCGCAACCATCCTTTTGAAATGGCCAGGGCTTGTTATGACTTTAGAACAGACGCGTCCGCTGGGCGAAACAATATTCAAGAACGTCAGCAAGAATTCATCTTTCGAACTCACGCTTTGCATGCCATTGGCATATTCGCCGCCGGCGAAGTTATCGCTGATCTTGATTTCCACGGGCTGATTCGGGTTTTCCATAAATTTGACAGAATTAATATTTTTTGGTAGTGTTTTATATTAGTTATTGTACATAAACAACAAAAGAAAACACAGAGGAGAACAAGATGTTTAAGCCGATTGAGAGATTGGATAAGTTGCGCGTCACCAGAGATGTTTACGTTGATGAGAAATTAATTCAAGCAGGCACAATAGTAATTGCCGGCAGCGCTGAATGCGAACTCGGCCATTTCGGCAGAAGCCTGACATTCTGCCTGCTCGTATTGAATGAAAGGATCGACGATAAAACAGTTGACCAAAATTTTTATCTTCCCATCGATTGCCTAGAGTTGTGGCCGTATTAAGCCAACCTAAAGGAGAAATATCATGCTCTTGCTTCAAGTCATCGGCGTAATGGCAATTATCGGAGTCGGCTGTTTCATACCGCGCACGATCGGCACCGTACTTTTGAGCATTCTGCTGATAAACGTGATTCATTGGAGTTCATGGATTCTGGTCTTGTTCACCCCACTGGGCATCATCGCCTTGATTATCGATATCATATGCGAGTTAAGCAACAAGGAGAAAGAATCATGACTATCTTGACTCTCGTCGGCATTGTCGCATTGGCGTATGCGATTTTCCATCAACCCGCTGCTATCGCTTTCTTCGTCTTGGCCATTGTAGCCGATGAATATTCGGGAGCCGGCGCGGTAATCATTGTCGTCATTAGCGCCATAATTTATTGGTGCAAGAATAATCCCGATCAATTCTGCGAAGCACTGGAAAAGTATGACAAGAGTATTGGTGATATTGGCGATGACGACATAGAAAACAATCTGCACAACTTCTAACTGCTCATTCACAGCGTTCGCACTTGCGGACGCTTTTTAATTTGCTATCTTCTTAAACCCTCCCTGACCCTCCCTTTCGTAAAGGGAGGGAAGCACACGCGCACCTTACTCCCCTTTTCGAAAAGTGAGGCTAGGAGGGGTGAGGTTACTTTTTCTCTTCAGTGAATTCGGCTTCGACCGGTTCGCCTTGCGCCGGCTGCTCGCCTGCAGGCTGTTCAGTATTCCCTACTTGTCCGGCAGGCTGCGTGTCCGCCGATGAGGCGGAATACATAGCAGCGCCGACTTTCTGAATCGCCTCGCTCAGCGTGCCGTAATTCTTCTTCAATAATTCTTGATCTGTACCCGCGGCAGCTTTCTTCAGATCTTCTATCTTGTCCATGATGTCCTTGCGGTCATCAGCAGATACTTTATCGCCGGCATCCTTCAAAGTTTTTTCCGAGGTGAAAATAAGCGATTCCGCCTGATTCTTCAGATCGATGAATTCGCGCTTCTTCTTATCTTCATCAGCATGCAACTCCGCCTCTTTCTTCATTTTCTCGATCTCGTCCTTAGATAAGCCGGATGAGGCGGTAATAGTGATCTTCTGTTCGCGATTAGTCGCCTTATCTAAGGCTTTGACATTCAAGATGCCATTGGCGTCTAAATCAAAAGTGACTTCGATCTGCGGTACTCCGCGAGGCGCCGGCGGAATGCCGTCCAGCATGAATTTGCCGAGCGTCTTATTGTCAGAAGCCATCGGGCGTTCGCCTTGCAAGACATGGATTTCCACGCCCGGCTGATTGTCGGCCGCAGTGGAGAAAATCTGGCTATGCGAAGTCGGAATGGTAGTGTTTCTTTCAATTAATGGCGTCATGACAGAGCCCATTGTCTCAATACCCAAAGTCAAAGGAGTAACATCAAGCAAGAGTACGTCTTTGACATCGCCCTGCAGGACGCCAGCCTGGACTGCCGCGCCTAAAGCAACAACCTCGTCCGGATTGACGGTGATGTTCGGCTTCTTGCCGAAGTATTCCTCCACTTTCTTCTGCACCAAAGGCATGCGGGTCATGCCGCCGACCATGACGATTTCCTGGATGTCTTTAGTGGACATGCCGGCATCCGACAGCGCTTTTTTAACCGGCTCAAAAGTCTTATCAATCAGCTCCATGACCAATGATTCCAATTGCGCGCGAGTCAATCTCATGTTCAAATGCTTCGGATTGCCATCGGCGCCCATGGTGATGAAGGGCTGATTGATTTCTGTTTCCATCTGAGTCGAGAGTTCGATTTTGGCTTTTTCCGCCGATTCCTTGACGCGCTGCAAGGCAGTGGCGTCTTTAGATAAGTCAATCCCCTCTTGCTTCTTGAATTCGTCTAAGATAAAGTTCATGATCTTTTGGTCGAAATCATCGCCGCCCAAGTGCGTGTCGCCATTAGTGGATTTGACTTCCACGGTATCGGCTGCCACTTCCAAAACGGAAACGTCGAATGTGCCGCCGCCCAAATCATACACTACGATCTGTTCGCCGGCTTTCTTATCGAAGCCGTATGCCAAAGCAGCCGCAGTCGGCTCGTTGATGATTCTTTTGACGGTTAATCCGGCAATTTCTCCGGCGTCTTTGGTCGCCTGCCTCTGCGCATCATTAAAATACGCCGGCACGGTAATGACCGCTTCGGTGATCTTCTCTCCCAATTTGGCTTCCGCGTCTTCCTTCAACTTAGTCAGGATCATGGCGGAGATTTCCTGCGGGCTGTATTCCTTGTCGTTCATGACGATCTTGACGCCGGCTCCGGAGTGCTTGATCGCAAACGGCAATAATTTGACGTCGCGCTGCACTTCCTCGTCACTCCAGGCGCGGCCGATCAATCTTTTGACGGAAAATAACGTGTTCAAAGGATTGGTGACGGCCTGGCGCTTGGCGCTGACGCCGACTAATCTCTCGCCCGTTTTGCTCTGCGCCACGATCGACGGCGTGGTCCTCGCGCCCTCTTTGTTTTCCAACACCTTAGGCTGTCCGCCTTCGATGATGGCCATGCACGAATTGGTCGTGCCCAAATCGATTCCTAGAATTTTTGACATATTTTTGTAAAAGCTTAATTTTTAATTTTATAATTTTTTGGAAATTGGAAATTGGAAATTTGACATTTCCTTACTTAGCCACTTTCACTTTCGCCGGCATCAGGACTTTATCGCCCAGCATATAGCCCGGGCTGATTTCCTCAAATATCTTATCTGCCTCAACGCCTTTTTTTTCTTCATGTGTCAACGCTTCATGCAAATTCGGATCAAATATTTCACCTTCTGTCTTGATTTCGCTGATGCCGTATTTATTCAAGAAATCCGTAAATTGTTTCTGAATCATGATCACCCCTTGCACCCAGGCCTCTTTTTTCTGTTCTTCAGGAATATGTTTGACGGCCAACTTGAAATGATTGTAAACGGGCAGGACTTCTGACATGACCGCGGCATTAGTCCACTCGGCTACCTCTTGCGCGTGCTTATGCTCTTCTTTCTTTAGATTGGAATAATCAGCCTTGGCTCTCTGCCAGCCAGCGAGCAGCTCGGCGGAATGCTCGCGTTCTTTGATTAGTTCTTCTTGCAATTCCTCGATTGACATTTCTTCGTACATAATATGATGATTTAAATATTTTTTAACTTTTTCTGAATATAATCGACTAGGCCCAGGTTGCGCGAATAATCCATGCGCATCGGTCCCAAGATCGCCATGACGATTTCGCCATTATCGAATATCATTTTCGACACGACTGCCGAGCAGTCATTGCCGAAGGGATTATCTTTTCCCAAAATCACTTCAGATTCGTCGCCGGCGTCTCTAAATACTTGTTCCATGACATTATCCAAATCATCGATCACTTGCGACATAGAATGCACCAATTCATTGTCGGCGAATTCCGGCTGGGAAAATAAATTCGACAAGCCGGTGTAATAGATATCGAACGGACTGAAACCGATCACTACCGCGTCATTAGACATTTCCGCCAGTTTCTTAGCCATTGTCTTGATATTTTCGCGATCGCTCGATAAATCAAGCTTGTCTAAATTATTCTCATCTCTGGCCGATAAGCCGTCTTCATTTTCCAAACTGTCTACATAATGTTTGAAACCGCTCAAGGTTGGAATGCGACCAGCTGAAGTATGCGGCTGGACAATATAGCCCAATTCCTCGAGTCCGGCCATTTCGTTCCTGATCGTGGCCGAGCTCAATTCCGGAAAATACTTTTCCGCCATTAAAGAAGAACTGACCGGAGCGGCTGTCTGGATGTGTTCTTCAATAATATATTTGAGAAGATTTTTCTGGCGTTCTTCCATATTTTTTTAGCCAAAATTGGCTATTTTCCTAATTAGCACTCGCACCTCTAGACTGCTAATATAACTATACAATATCGCAAAATGACTGTCAAGACCTCTTTTTTCAATAATAAAAGAGCTCGCCGAAGCGAACTCTGAAACGAACAATAATTACTTACCAGAACCTATAAAAGCGAATCTCTTCGCGTTATAGCCATCGTTCTTAGCGCAGTCGGGGCAAGGCCTGATATCCTTATTGCCATAACCGGCTTTGATCACACGGGTATTTCCGCAAGTCTTGCAAATCTTCGGTACTTTAGGGTGTAATGGAGAAGGAGTGCCTGTACCCTTGCAAAGCGGGCAAGTAATAATGCACTTGCTGCGGCCATCCGGTTTGATTGTTTTCTTTCCTTTGCAAAGCGGACAGATGCCACGATGGATCAGATCGATAAAATGACGAAGTTCTGCGATATGGCGCCTTTTGCCGCGCAGATTTTTGTACAGCCGGTGTTGCATAACCTCATCGACAGCTGCTTTGATTCTTGCTGCCTTTTCCGGGTCAATCGGCACAGCCGGAGACAGAACTTCGCGTTTCTTTTTCTTGCCCTTGTCTTTCTTTTTTTTCGACACGTCTCTGATCCTCCTAAGTTAGTGCCTGAATTTTCACCATCCCTATCGAAATATGACCTTAGCTTATTTTCCCTATTTTGTCAATATGCAAAAAATTTAAAAAGCTCCGAAAAAATCGGAGCCGGGGCAATGTACTGGGTAGGGTTTATCGATCTTTTCTGCTCTTTCGAGCGGCGTCGGCGGCCTTATTGACGGCAGTCGAGACTTTCTCGCTTACGACGCTGGCCGCTTTGGCATCAGCCAAGACGAGGTCCACTGCTTCGATTCCGATACTACCTTATTTCTTAACTTTTGTCAATAACAGCTCGGCCAAGCTTTTAATCCGGGCTGTCAGATTATTCGGCGGCAAAGCGGCGATGCGGCCGGTGAAAACCCCCAGGTATGGCGCAAAATCCCAGATATACAATAAAGGGTTCTTGCGCGCCGGCCGGCTGACAGCCTTGATTTCCTTGACCAATGGCAAGAAAAATTCAGTGATGAGCAGGCGCAGGACCCCAGAGACGATAAAAATAAATAAGAATATGCTCATGAACTTAAGATGCAAATATTGCGCCAATAATCCTCCGATGAGCGAGCCGAAGAATATCCCTATGCCGTTAAGCAGATTGAAATAGGCGACGCAGATAGCGCGGCGCGGCCGAGAAACAGAGTCGTAAATAAAATTTGAGGCTGAAAGATTGAAAGCGGCCGAACCAATGCCGGAAATTAGCTGAGCAATCAGAACCAGATAGATCGGATTTCTCGACAATAGCCACAAGAAAGGCATCAAGGCCAGCAAGAGCGAACCGACGCGCAAGAGTTCGCGGTTGCCGTATTTTTCTGCAAAGCGGCCCCATAAGGTCATTGAGAGGGCGGAAAATATTCCGGCGGAAGTGGCGACAATGGCGAACCAGATCGGATTGAGCGCCAGATCCTTCCACATATACAAAGCGAAAAATGGATTAGCGATATTCATCACCAGATTCATAACGGCGACATAGGCGGCAAACCGGTTGAAATTTCCTGTCGGAATTTTAGAAACAAAGTTCCAGAACGAGAACCAATAACCGCGATCCAGGGTTATCGGCGCGACATAATGCTTGGAAAAAAAATACGCGCTGACCAATCTCGCGATCAATGCAATGGAAAAAAGAGCGATGAAGCCGATAATCAGCAAGCCGGCGTCTTTGGCAAAAAACAGCCAGAGCGAAGCGGCAAGCGCCGCAGCGACTGAAAATAACCCAGTAATCTTATTGCGTTTGGAAAAATACTTGGCGCGTTTGACCTCAGGGACCGCATCGCCGAGCAGCGAAAACCAAGATGGACCGCCGATGGCGCCGCAGCAGACATAAAAAATATAAGCGGCAATCAAAAGCAGCGGCAGATAAGCAAGTTTGCCGCCATGCAAATCGAGCCAGCCTATCAGAATGAACAAGAGCCAAGCGGAGGCTTGCAAGACGATGGAAATAAAGACTATTTTTTTGCGCGAAAATCTTTCCGGCAAACGGCTGCCCAAAAGCTGGAATACCGGTCCCGCCAGATTGACTAAGCTTGACATTAAGCCGATCTGCAAGTTGGAAGCCCCGATTTCTGCGGCGAAAGGCGTAATGTACGACTCCCCCGCTCCACCCATGACCGAAGCAGCCGATCCTTCCTTGATCGAATAGTCCCGCGTTTTTTTATTGAGTTGTTCAACGGTTGATTCTGGCATACAAAAAGGGACGCAGCCGCAAAGCCGCGTCCCCGATCAGAAATGATTAATATTGGACGCTCGAGGCAGCGGCAGGAGTTGTCGTGATTTGTTTAGCTGGTACGGTAATCGCTGCAGGAGACGAGGTCGAGACTTTTTGAGTTCCCTCAAGAGCCTTGACGGCATCGGCCGGACGGCCGAGGAAGTACCGCTTATTGTCCTTGGGATTGACATACCAAGCTTCATTCTGGCCCTGGACGGAGATCAATATCTTGCCCTTCTGGCTGGCCGCGAATTTCAGGTCAATCGGATATTTATTGGTTTTGGACAAAGGATCGAAGCCGGAGATGACTTCTTGCTTGTCAGTATAGCCGTCGCCGTCAGTATCGGCCTTGAGCGGATCAGTGCCGAAGGCTGCTTCAGCCAGATTGGATAGGCCGTCGCCGTCGGAATCAGTGCCTGCGCCGAGATTGAAATCTGCTACGGGAATACGCGCCAAATCCTTGAATGACATTGGCACGCCCATTTGGATCAATGAATTGAAAGTATTGGCATTGACCACTGACAAGACGCTATTTACTTGATCGTATTGCTGCATGACATTGTCTTTCTGCTGCGAAATTGACTGGACTTCGGCCAGCTTCTGGTCTAACAGAGACTGCTTGGCGGCGATATCGGATTGAAGCTGGGTGACTTGGCCTTGGACTTGCTGCAATTGGGTGTCTTTGCCGGATAAGCTTGTCTGAGTAGCGGTGAGGTCGTTTTGCGTCTTAGTCAATGAATTCTTCAAATCCACCGAGGCGTTCAAAAGCGCAGTATTCTGGCTGTAGACATAGACTGCGAAAGCGACAGCGGACAAGAACATGACGATAAAAATCACATAGAAAATCCAACGCTGCCAGCGCCTGACACGGATTTCCTGGCCGATCTGCTCATGGGGTACGATGGGCGCGCCGCAATTCGGACAATTGGGCACGTTATCCGGAATCTGGCGCTTGCAATTGAAACAAATCATATGGTATATAATTCGTAATTAGCCTCTCGGCTGAATATAGCTTCAGCCTACATAATCATATTATAGCAGAATTATTAAGCCTTGACAAAGCCCAAAAAAAGATTAATATGGATTCATCGCTCATTCAAGGCAGATTATGACATCAACCGCACAAAAAAGGAGGTAGATATGATTCCTCAGGTCATCGAATTGAAAGATGGGAACGGCAATATTTTGCTCATCATCAACCACACTGAAGAAAAAATCGAACGGGCCGATAGAGACATGACAGAAAGGGATTTCCAACGAGCATTCGCCTCCATCACTCTGGGATTCAAAATGGAAATGATCATGACTAAGTTCTGCGGCTGCCAGCTCTTCAACACCGCGACGGCCGTGGTGGTGAACGGATCAATCGATCCTATGATTTTCGGCATGACGACAAACAGACTTGAGATGAATATTGCCGCCGCCATGCGACTTGGTTTTGAACTGCTCAATGACGTGCAGAATAATCCGGAACAGATGATAGCGAGCGCCGAGGCCATCGCTTCGGCTACCGGCAAAATCTCCACCGACTCCGGAGAGACCGAAACGTCCGAAGAAACGGATTATGACGAACCCTTGCCGGATCATTTCAACGCCGATCAGTTGTTCAAAGACATGGACAAAGGAAAGAAAAAGCCACGATAGCTCAGCAAGAAAAAAGCCCCTTTCGCAACAGCGAAAGGGGCTATTATTATCCATGCAAGCTATTTTTCGATAATCTCGATTGATTTGATCTTGACCGGAGTAAGTGGTTGCGACATTTCTCCAGAGGGGCTGTTTGTTACGGGAGCTTCAGCGATCTTATCAACGACATCCATGCCTTTGGTGACTTGACCGAAAATCACGTAATTTTTCGGCAGGGGGTATGATTGGTGCATGATAAAAAATTGCGAGCCATTAGTATTGGGGCCGGCATTAGCCATGGCAATAGTGCCGCGAGTGTATTCGCCGGTAAAGGGCTCATCGTCAAAAGTATAGCCCGGACCGCCGGTGCCATCGCCCTTCGGATCGCCGCCCTGGATCATAAAGCCTTTGATGACGCGATGGAAAATCGTATTGTCATAAAAATTTTTCTTGGCCAGAGAGATAAAATTATTGGCAGTGATTGGCGTCGACTTGGCATTCAACGCGATTTCGATATCGCCTTGGTCGGTATGCATGACGGCCAAGTAAGTCTTCTTCTGATCAATAACCATTTGGGGTCTATCGCTGTTTGTCATATTCTGCGTTGTTTGATTATTTGGTTGATTTTGGCCTGATTGCTCGCCGGATGAAACCGGAATCAGGCTATCCTGAGGGATCGAGCCAGTTTGGCTTGATTGATCCGATTGAGCCTGATTGGAAGCGGCACAGCCGGTTAAAGCCGCGGAAAAGACTAATAAAACCAGCAAAAAGCTTAACTTTTTGTTCATAATTATTCAGTTATTGTTATTGGTATATATTCTAACAAAATTTTCCAATCTGGACAAATCGCATTAATTCAGCTACAATAAGATAGATTTATGGAGAGGTCGCATAGTGGCCGAGTGCACCACCTTGGAAAGGTGGCATACTGTAAAAGGTATCGGGAGTTCGAATCTCCCCCTCTCCGCATAGAAGGCAAATTTTGTTTTTAATGTCCTTTCACAAATCCATAGGAGGAAAAAATGGAATATCGAGCCGTTGGGAATCGTTGCGCGGTTATTCTTGATTCATTGCGTTTGCCGATTTCGCACGAAGAAGCTTTAGCCATTCTGACTCAAAAAGGTTTTAGACACGTAGAAGCAGACATTATTACGCTTGCCCGGCAATGCATCGGCACGTCGCAGTATCGCCGCGGCGCTCGGCTTCTTGAAGCTCCGACAATTGTTGACTGTTCCAGTTTCATCAAATGGCTCTACGCACAACGCGGTATTTGGTTGCCGCGACGATCAATACAACAGAGAGAGCTTGGCGAAGTAGTCAGTCTCGAAGAAATTACCGCAGGCGATGTTGTGTTTGTTTCTGGCTGGATCAATTACTATTATGACGACCCCGGAAATGGCGTTGGCCATGTCGGTATCGCAACGGGCGATGGGACCATAGTTCATGCCGCAAATAGTAAAATTCACGTCGTAGAAACTTCACTCGAAAAATTCGCCAGCACAGCTGAGTTTCGCGGCGCTAGACGCTACCTTCCGAAAGGTATCGAGGTGATCACCTTCGAAACGCCAGCTGATAGAGAAGTTGAGATTGCTAATGATATTAGGTGGATTGTCCTGCAGTCGCTTCCAAAATAATCTTGGGCTCCGCGAATATATGCGGAGCTCTTTTCTATTCCAAATATATTTAACTTTAATGTCAATATCCGAATAGCCGATCATAATGGCAATAATTGCGACGTATTGACGTTTATCCATTCAGAGTTCCGACAGAGTCATCTTCACAAAAAAATATCCTCCCGATTTATTCGGGAGGATATTTTGATAAAAAATTAATTCGTCGGAGTGGCGCAGCCAGCGGCGGCCGTACTGCCGGCAGCGGCATTACCATCGCCGAAACCGGGAGCCGGAGCAGCGGAGGACAATTGAGTGCTGCAAGCGCTCGGTGCGTTATTGAAAGCGCCGCAAATAGTTTTCAAAAGAGTGGCGCTGTCGCGGCCTGATTGGATAGTCGCGCCATTGATGACTAAGGTCGGCGAGCCCTGGACGCCATACTTATCGTTATCAGCCTTGTAAACACTGAAATTCGTGCCGGTAACATCATATTGCTTACTGGATGAGTCCATGCAAGATTGAACGCTCGAAGCATTTAGGCCATTAGATTGCATACAACTTGTGGCATCGCTGGATTTCAGGAAGCAAGTCAGGTAACTGAGATATTTGGCGCCCTGATCCTTGTTGATGCAATATTGGCGGAGATTCTCCTGATTTTCCTTATCGCCGTGCATTGTGTAAGAGACGAATTTAAGCTTGAAATCGATCTTATTGCCTAAAGCCTGAACTGCCGGAATAATACCCTTCTCGATCTGAGTGCCATAGGGGCAATAGCTCATGACGAATAGTTCTACTACGGGTTTGTCTGACTTCGGCGCATTGGCGACTGGCGCCTGGGCGCCGGTAGCGGACGACGGCTGAGTCGCTGCCGCGGCAGTCGATGTAGCCATATCGAAGACTTGCGGGAAGAATAATTTGCCGTCTTTGGTCATATAGGAATCGATATTCCTGCCTTGGTAAGTTATCTGCAATTTATACAGATTGCCGACCGAGCTGACAACTTTGACTGTCGCTCCGCCTTGGCCGCTCAATAAGTCGGCATTGACGAAAGTTTCCGCCTTAGCCGCCGCAGCTTTCTGAGACAAACCGCCCAACGACGGGCCGTTCATGATGAGCGCGATAATCAAAACGATTATGATCACCGCTCCGATGCCGACGCCCAGCCCCATGATTAGCTTTTTTTTGCTTGTTTTCTCTTCATTGTCCATATTGTTGTGCTTATTAATTCTGATTGAATATTTAATTATTTTTCAATAAATCATCGATGACAGCGCGGAATTCAGTCTCTTCCTTGGCCAGATTGCTTTCGCTTTCATAACCGTTGCCGATGCGGAAATATTTGCAGCCGAAGACGAATGTCGGAATATAGCCCTCCGGACTGAATTCATTATAAATATTATTGGCGCT
>Ga0315268_10001535_pt1 | contig 26546 bp, 22 predicted proteins | sample C1_top_MG_FD_204535 | JGI IMG/M metagenome (GOLD analysis project Ga0315268, IMG submission 204535) | Sediment microbial communities from Yellowstone Lake, YNP, Wyoming, USA - C1_top | ecosystem: Environmental > Aquatic > Freshwater > Lake > Sediment | place: USA: Wyoming | collected 2017-08-01
GGCCGTGCAGATAAACATCACCTGCGAAAGGTCGAACGGCACATCCAGGTAGTGATCGCGGAACTCGCGGTTCTGCTCCGGGTCGAGCACCTCTAGCAGCGCCGAGGCCGGGTCGCCGCGAAAGTCCATGCCCAGCTTGTCCACCTCGTCGAGCATAAAGATTGGGTTGCGCGTTTCGATGCGCCGCAGCGCCTGGATGACGCGACCCGGCATCGAGCCAATGTACGTGCGGCGAAAGCCGCGAATCTCGGCTTCGTCTCGCACACCTCCCAGCGATTGCCGCATGAACTTGCGGCCCATTGCGCGCGCAATGGACTGGCCCAGGCTCGTCTTGCCGACGCCCGGCGGCCCGACGAAACACAAGATGACGCCTTCGCGTTCGCGCCGGATATAATCTACGGCCGCTGGCGCGCTTTCCTTCGGTTGCCCCGCTTCCTGCTCCTTGGCCCGCTCGGCCTTGAGCTTGCGCACAGCCAGGTATTCGAGGATGCGCTCTTTGATGTCCTTCAAATCATAGTGGTCCTCATCCAGCACCACCCGCGCATTCGCCACGTCCAGGTCATCGGGCGTGGTCTTGCTCCACGGCAGGCTCGTCATCCAATCCAGGTAGGTGCGGATGACACCATACTCGGCTGCAGCGGTGGGCAGCTTGGCCAACCGGTCGAGCTCGCGCTTGGCTTCTTTGAGCGCCTCTTCCGGCATCCCAGCCGCTTCAATCTTTTTGCGGAAGTCTTCCACCTCCATCTGCTGCTCGTCGGCTTCGCCGAGCTGCTTCTGGATCGCCTTGAGCTGCTCACGCAGGTAATATTCGCGCTGGACTTTTTCCATCTCGGATTGGGCTTCACCCTGAATCTTTTTGCCCAGTTCGAGGACTTCGAGCTCGTGCGTGAGCAACCCAACGATCTTACGGAGCTTGGCCCCCACGTCATCCAGTTCCAGAACCTCTTGCGCGTCGGCCAGCTCAATGCGAATGTAGGTAGCAATAGCGTAAGCCAGTTGGCGCGGGTCTTCAATATTGGCCGCCATCCCAGCCAACTCGTCGGGCACGCCGGGAATGAGTTCCACCAACCGGGCGAACAGTTCAGTGACCTTGCGCCTGAGCGCCTCGAGCTCGACCGTATCTTGCTGAGTCTCACGCGCGCGAGAGACCTTGGCTTTGAGATAAGGCGTGGTCTGGGTATATTGCTCGATGCGGATACGCTCTAACCCCAGCACGATCAACCGAACAGTGCCATCCGGCAGGCGCAACAGCCGCTGAACGGCCGCCGCCGTCCCGACGGTGTAACAATCTTCAGCGTCGGGCTCTTCCAAGTCCGGCTTTTTGCTTGCCACCAGACCGATGATTCGCTTTTCGAGCACCGCGTCGTCAATCAGCTTGACGGAGCGCGGCTGTCCCACGGTCAACGGCACTGCTGTCAAGGGATACACCACCACGCCGCGCAACGGCAGAATGGCTAGCTCGTCCGGGATTTCAACATGATCGCCCAGCTCGGGCTCCTCTGATGCTCCACCCACCACCGTGGTATTGATTGCTTCTGGCCGAAACAGGTTCGACCCGTCAAGGTTAAACGTTGATTCATCCATAGATATCGTGGTGACCTCGCTCTAGTGATGACTAGGATTCGGCATTCGGATTGGTGACTTGGACTTGTACCTTTCGGGGGTGAACCTTAGGAAGAGTCACTTGGAGAAAGCCATCGGCATAAAGGGCCTCGATGGCAGTCGTTTCCACGGCCCAGTGCAAATAGACCTCAGTGCGGAACTCGCCGTAGCGGACCTCCATCTGATGATAAGCCACTTTGGGACAGGGGTCTTGCCGGATGCCCGTGATGACCAGCGTCCGGTCCGTCAACGCTACCGAAAAGTCCTTCTCTTGCATCCCGGCGATCTCGACTCGAACGATTACATCGTCGTCGGTCTCGTACACATCGGTCGGCGGGCGCCAAACGTGTGTATGACGCATAACCACCCAGCGTCCCGGCGCCATCATGTCATGATACAACCGATCCATTTCAGCCTGAGCGCGATCTATTTCATCTGATAGCCCCATTAGACTCTTGCCCATCAGTTATGCTCCTATCTTGTGCAACTGTTACACCTGACAGCAAAGTGTCCAGCTCTTGCCAGGTTTTCACTCACGTGTGTCAAAATTCTACCACATTTCGTCATGGGCCGCTAATTGCAGTCCTGCACGTCAAGAATCCGCAACCCGCTTGACAGTCTTGCACGGCTGTGTTAGGCTTTCCCACTAGGAGGTCACTATGCTTCAAGATCCGGTTCCACTCCTCACCGGCCCGACGCCAAGCTTGCTGCCTGAACCTGCCAAGCTGAATGCCGCCACACCGCTCCACATCGCCCTGGGAGAATTCCGTCAGCATATGTCCCGGCGCGACCTGGCCGAAAACACCATTAAATCGTTTCTCTATGACCTCAACTTCCTTGGCCATTTCGCCGGCAGGAATCGGGCCATCGGCAGTATCGGCACCAAAGATCTCAACGACTTTATCGAGTGGCTGGTACACGGGCGAGGCGTGCCGTGCAATCCAAAGTCACTCGCGCGGCGCATCACGTCACTCAAAGTATTCTTTGCCTGGCTGGCCGACTCGCGCGTGATTCCGGTTGACCCGGCTGCGCCGATCATCCAAAAACCTGTGTCTACTCCCTTACCCGACATCCTCTACGATGATCAGGTGGAGCAATTGCTGGCGACGACCAACCGACTGCGCCACGGTGAAAAGCCCGACGCGCGTCCACACCTGCTTGTCTCGCTCCTCCTGACGACCGGCATTAAAAAGAGCGAGTGCATGGCGCTGGTTCTGAACCATCTGGATCTTGCGGACCCAGCAGCACCGGCAGTCTGGATTCGCTACGCCGATCCACGCCATCGCCAAAAGGAACGCAAGCTTCAACTGGCTCCAGACTGGCCGCGCGTGTTGGAGGAATACAGAGTGCAGTACCAGGTAAGCGAAAGACTCTTTGCTTGTACCGCGCGCAACCTGGAATACGTTCTGCGCGATGTGAGCATCCTAGCCGGGTTGCCCAAGCAAGTCTCGTTCGAAATGCTGCGCTGGACTTGCTCGGTGCGTGATCACAAAAGTGGATTGAGCGCGGAGCAACTACGGCAAAAACTGGGGCTTTCCAAAATCACGTGGGAAGAAACCGGCGAGAAAATCGCCAGGCTCGCCGCGCCAGCGCTGTAATCCAGACCTTTAGGATTTTAGAAATCCCTAAGTCTTAGGGCGACGGCATAAAGATCTGGAACGGGAACGGGCTGTATTTTTCCGTCACGGCGAGGTAAGATTGGCCGCTCCAGCCGCCGACGGCATACAGGTCGCCAACGGCATACAAGTTTGCACGGTGCGAGGCCATCGCCAGGTTGCGCCATTCACCGGCTAGCGGCGTCTCGATAGGCGACCAGGCATTCACCTTCGGGTCATACCGCTCCCCAAAGGCCAGGTAGCCTGACCAGCCCCCACCCACCGCATACAGCCGTCCTGCGACCGAGACCAATCCTAGCCCGCCTCGCCCCACCTGCAATGGCGCGCACGACTCCCAGGCATCTCGATCGGGCAGGTATCGCTCGCACGTCTCAAACTCGCGGCGGCCATCGTATCCGCCCACGACATAGATAGCCTGATCCAGTGTGGCCGCCGCCGCGAACCCGCGCGGTGTGGGCATCGGCGCGCGCGATGCCCAGCGATCGGTCGCCGGGTCATACACCAGCGACTGTCCCAAGTAACCACGGCCGTTCGTCCCACCAAATAGATACGCCTTGCCATCATACGCCGCCAGAGCGTAAGCAAACACGGGCGAGGGCAGCGCCGCCCTGTTTGACCAGGCATCCGCCTCCGGGTCGTACCATTCCACCACATTCGTCGGCGTCCCATTGAACGTATAGCCGCCAGGTACCATGATCTTGCCATTCAAAACAACGCCCAAGACGTTTGCGACCGGCGTCGGCTTGCTCGCGCCAGGCGACCATACATTCTTCACCACGTCATAGGCTTCTACCGCGCCCGTCACGCCGCCCGGCGACGTGCTGCCTCCAATGGCATACAGCTTGTCAAGCCAAGCCACCAACGCCAGCCGTCCCCGCGGAGTGGGCATTTGTGCACCAGCCTGCCAGCGCGAATCGCCGCCTGCCGCCAGCGCGGCGACGTTAGGACCGGGCAAATCACTGAACTCGCTGCGGACCCCGTTCCCGGCGGCCGTCGGGCGCGGCCAGGTGACGCCTAGCCCGGCGATGACCAACGCGATGGCTATAACCAATGCGATACGCTGCGGCCAGGGCAGCGGCGGCTCGACCACGGGTGGGCCCAGCAGCGGTTCGGCAGCAGCTTCGCGCGCCTCCGGCGGCACCTCCACCCAGCCCTGGCGCACGGCGTGCATGGTCGCCTCGGTGCGGCTCTGCACACCAATTTTGGCAAAGATGTTACGCAGGTGAACCTTGACCGTGTTGACGCTAAGGGCCAGCTTTTGAGCAATTTGCTTATTGCTGGCCCCGGTCGCTACCAGGCGGAGGATTTCAAGCTCGCGGTCGCTCAGTTGTGTCAGTCCGTTGGATTGCTCTTCGGACACAGAGCCTCGCAAATTCAAAAGTATAGCGAAGAGATTGTACCACAAAAACGCTCAACGCATTGCACGACGCGACAAGATGCCCAACACATAGCGCAGAGAAGAGAAACCCATTTTCTTTAAGAAAACGGGTTTCTTCGACGAGAGGCTCCACCCGGCATGACAACCTGATGGAGCACTTTTACAAGCCGAGGTAGGTTTCCTTGATGCGGGGGTTCTCCATCAACTCTTGGGCCGTGCCGCTCATGACCAGATGGCCCACGTCGAGAACATAGCCACGGTCGGCTTGCTCCAGCGCCAACTGCACGTCTTGCTCGACGATGAACACCGTCATCCCGCGTTGGCGCACCTGAGCGACGGCCTTATAGATCGCTTCGACGACGATAGGAGCCAGGCCCAGTGAAAGCTCATCCACCATGAGCAGCTTGGGGCGCGCCATCAGCCCGCGCGCCACTGCGCACATTTGTTGCTCGCCGCCGGAAAGGCTCCCCGCCGGCTGGCTGAGTCGCTCTTTCATGCGTGGGAACAGGGTCAGCACGAAATCCAGATCTTGCCGCAGCCCCGCCGCATCATTCCGACTGTAGGCACCCTGAGACAGATTCTCGCGCACCGTCAGCCCCGGAAAGAGGCGGCGACCTTGGGGCACCTGGGTGATGCCCAGCGACACAATCCGATCGGGCGACGTGCCATCAATCCGCTGGCCAGCCAACGTGATACTGCCCGACTTGGGCTTGAGCAGCCCAGAGATCGTCCACAGGAGCGTGGACTTGCCCGCGCCGTTGGAACCGATGAGTGCCACTACCTCGCCGTCGCGCACTTCCAGCGAGATATCCCACAGGACTTGAATATCGCCGTAGCCTGAATTGAGGTTTTCTATTTTGAGCATCTTTAGGTCTGGTCAATGACCGCCGACGACCAAACGACAACCACCGCAGGTCAGTCGTCCACGGTCGGCGGTTATGCTTTGCCCATCGCTTGCCTTCGGGCGAACTTTTGCCCCAGGTATGCCTCTATCACCAGGGGATGATTTAACACTTCTTGGGGTGTGCCCTCGGCCAGCTTTTGTCCATAGTGCAGCACCATGACACGCTGACACACGCCGACGATGGCCTTCATGACGTGCTCGATGATCAAGAGTGTCACGCCGCGCCGGTTGATCTCGCGCACCAGGTCCATCGCCGCCTCGGTTTCCCTGAGGTTCAGCCCGGCCATTACCTCGTCGAGGCACAACAGCTCCGGCTCCATCGCCAACGCTTTGGCCAGCTCCAATCGCTTGAGTCCAGCCAGCGTCAACTGATCGGCCTGCTTGTCCATCTGATCGCCTAGGCCAACAAACTCTAACACCTCTTCGGCCTTGCGAATCGCCTGCGCTGCGCTACGACCTCGTCCACCTGCGCCGTACATCGCACCGACGGTTGCGTTCTCCCGCACCGTCATCCGCTTGAACGGCTTGACCACCTGGAAAGTCCGTGCGACGCCCAGGCGTGCGATCAGGTGCGCCGGCCAGCTGGTGATCTCCTTGCCTTTGTAATACACCTGACCCGACGTGATCGGCAGCAGATTGGTGATCACGTTGACAAACGTCGTCTTGCCCGCGCCGTTAGGGCCGATGACGCCGAGGACCTCGCCACGATGCAGCGTCATATCCACGCGGTCCACTGCCGCAAGCCCACCAAAGTGTTTGCTCACGCTGACTGTAGCGAGGATGACTTCAGACACGGTTTTGCCTCACGTTTTCCAGGAACATTCCCCACGACAGCTTGCGCCTCCCGAAAAAGTCTGCCACTCCGCGCGGCAAAAAGACGATGACCATGACGATGAACACACCCAGGATCGTCACGTGGAACTGTCCCAAGTCAATTCCGAACGGCTTGCTGAACGTGAGGAACGTGCTGACAGCGTCGTAAATCCCGCCGCCGACCACCGGCCCTAGGATCGTGCCCGGCCCACCCAGCACAGCGCTCAGGATGCCTTCGAGGGTGTAGCGCACGTTGAACACTTCTTCCGGCAAAATGAACGTCCGCCAGTAAGCATAGTGGCCGCCCACCAGGCCGGTAAAGAATGCCGAGAGCGCAAAGGCCGCCACCTTGGCCCACGTCGTGTTGATGCCGAGCATTTTGGCGGCGTCTTCGTCCTCACGGATCGCCACCAGACTGTAGCCGAGCTTGGAGCGCGTGAGCCACCATGTCGCCAAGACGACCAGGACGACCAGTCCCATGGCAACGTAGTAGAAAAAGATGCTGCCAGCCTCCGCCGCCGCCGCACCGGAAAGTCCGGCCGGTCGAAAGAACGGCAGGTTGATGCCGGTAGGCCCGGCGGTCAATCGAGAAAGCTGGGGAGACGAGACCAGCTCACGCGTCGCCTCAGCTACGCCAAGCGTGGCGATGGCAAAGTATTGCCCGCGCATCCGCAGCACCGGCAGCCCGACAATCACTGCGTACACTGTAGCGACCAGTCCGCCGACCAGCATGGCCAGAAAGAAGGGCCAGTGCAGCTTGGTCATCAGGATTGCTGTGCCGTAGGCGCCCAGCCCGTAAAACGCCACGTTGCCGAACGCCGCATAGCCAGTATAGCCTCCAATAAAGTTCCATGCCTGGGCGCGCACGGCCAACAATAGCGCCGTCGTCAATGAGGTCAGCACGAACCCGCTCAACGACATGTGCGGCAGAATCAGCAGCACTACCAGGACGACCGCGCATGCGCCGAGATAAACCGCGTTTCGGCGCGTGCCCAGCAGCCTGTCCCACCGGGTAACCGGCATCGGCTTTTTGGATTGCAGATTGGGGGTTTCAGGTTTGAGATTCGACATTTGAGACCAGACTTAGTAGAACGCCTTACCGGCAATCCCGGTCGGCCGGAAAATGAGCACCAGCACGAGCATGGCAAACGCTACTCCATCCTTCAACGGGGCCAGCGGGCTGATGCCAACCAGCACATCCACCAGCGCGAACAGCACTGACCCGAGAATCACGCCGGGGATGCTGCCCAGCCCGCCCAACACGACGATGATAAAGGCACGCAGCCGGTAGCCGCCACCCATGTTCGGATCAAACGGTTGCATCACGCTGATGAGCGACCCCGCTGCACCCGCCAAAGCTGCACCGATAGCGAAGGTGAGAGCATACGTCGGCGCCACTCGAACACCCGTCAACTGGGCTGCATCCTTATCCTGCCCGGTCGCCTGGATTGCGCGGCCCAGCTTGGTGTAAGACATAAATAGATACAGCAACCCGGCCAGCACCAGCGAGATGGCAAAGGCGGCTAGGCGAACATAGGGCACCTGCACTCCCTGCGAGGTCACGGGATCGCGGAACAGCGTCAGCCCGGTGCCAGCGTAAGCCGGGCTCACGCTTCGCACGTCGCCCTGCCACACGAATAGCGCCAGGTTGATCAGGATGATATCCAGACCGAACGTGAGCAGGAACGTCACAAGCAGCGGCGCGCGGATCACCCAATTGACGATATAGGTCTGAATCAGATAGCCGAGCAGAAACAAAGCCAGCATCGAGACCGGGATCGTGAGGAACGGGTCCACGTGATACAACGAGAATAAGGTGAACGTGACGTAGGCGCCGAGCATGATGAACGACCCATGTGCCAGGTTAATGATCTTGAGCACGCCCCATACGATCGAAAAGCCCAGCGCCACCAACGCCAGCATCCCAGAGAGCAAGACGGCGTTGACGAGGCTTTGACCAATCAGGATACCCACAGACCACCTCAAGCGAACCCTTGCGAAAGTTGGGAACCTTCGCAAGGGTCAGTTTTACGTTTTAGCTTAGCGTTTATCCCACGGGGGTGCAGGATACAGCGGGTCCTTTTCCGCAATGTCCTTCGGCCAGACACTGACCATTTTCCCATCGGTATCCCATTGCACCACGCCCATCGGCTTGACGATGATACCTTCCGGCGCGAACTTTAACTGCCCATAGAACGTGGGCACGTCGAGCTTGCCGAGCTGCTCCCGCACGGCTTTTGGCTCGACGCTGCCAGCCGCCTCGATGGCCTTTTGGAATGCGATGAACGTCGCCACCGCGGAGGCCGAGTGGTACGAAGGCTCATAGCCGTACTTGGCCTTGAAGGCCTCGGAGAACTTTAGCGGAGTGCCGTAAATATCCTGGCCCTGGAACTTCATCGCCGGCGTCCACGGCGTCACACCCAGGATATAAGTGGAATCCTTGCCCAGCGCAGTGCCAAATTCGGGTGTGGACGGGCCGACAGAGAACGCCCAGGCCTTGGCATTCAGGCCAATGTCCTTGGCCTGCTTGACCACCAGCTCGGCGTCGGCCAGGTGGCTGGCCCCGAGCACGAAGTCCGGATTCTTGGCCTTGGCGGCCGTTACGAGCGACGACACGTCCTTGGTGCCCTTGGGGTACTGTTCCGAGTAGACGAGATTCAGCCCCTTTTCTTTGAGATAAGGCGTGATCCCGTCTGCGACTTCTTGTGAAAAAGAGTCGTTCTCGATAAACAGCGCGACGTTCTTGGCCGATGGGTCTTTGGCCAGGATCATGTCCACCGCGCTCTTGAGATAGGTGCCCGCGGCAGGCAGTGTACCCCACACGTTCTTAAAGCCGCGCGTAAAGATCTTTATTCCCGCGCCGCCCGGCTCGACCATCGGCACATCGTATTTCTCGGCGATGGCCGAAGCAGAAAACACCGGCCCGGTGCCATACGGGCCAAGCAGCAAGTTGACCTTGTCCTCCGTCACCAGCTTTTCAATCAGCTTCGCGCTGGTATCCGCGTTGGATTCGTCATCGTAAATCTTGACTGAGATGGTGCATTGCTGCTTGCCGACTTTAAAGCCTCCCTGCTTGTTAGTGTCTTCGATGAACATGTTGTAGCCGTTCTTGACGTACTCGCCTTCCTTGGCCGTTGCACCTGTAAGGGATACAGCCGCGCCAAAGGTGATCGTGCAGGGCTTGCTTGGGGCAGCAGCAGGGGCTGGCGCCATACATCCGGCGGCCAGAGACATCACGACGAGCAAACAGAACAAGGCGGATAAATGGAGTTTCATGGTCGTCCTCCTCCTGAGAAGCTGAAAGGTTACCGGATGAAATCACGAGTGAACCGGGTTCGACATCGTTTCAAACGGCCACCTCCTTTCTTCAACTCACCAGCATATGCCGGTGATATGACCCTCGCTGTCTTAGCTGCCATGCACGAAGCGAGCAGCGTCAGTCAATTGAAGGTAGGAGCGCACCACTCTGGTGGGGATGCATAACTGCAATAATTTTATTCAGCCTGGCAAAATAGTCAAATGCCAAGGCAAGGCAAGTGATTCTTTGTCAGAACCCTCACGCGATGGTATAATCTCTCGTACCACCTGCAAGGTTCTGCACTGCTGAACGTGCGGGCAGCGCATTCGGACCGAATAGGGGAGGAAGCATGAACGTTTTTAACCGCATCGTCATGATCTTGGTGATTCTGGTTGCATTCGTCGTGGTGACGATTGGCCTGGCTGTCCCCGTCCAAACCCTGACGGTAGTCAAGGCAGTGGTAGACAACACGTTGCACACCTTGGGGCGCATCCGGCCGGTCTTTATACTGCCGCTCCGCGCTCTGCTGGTCTTGTGCGCGGTCGCGGTGGATGTGTTGCTGATTGGTCTGTTGATGTTCGAAGTCCGTGGCCCGGCGCGCCACACGATTCGCGTCCAAAAGGTGGGCGGCGGTATTGTGGCGGTGACAACCGAAGCGCTGGCTGAGCGGCTACAGTATCACCTGGACCAGCTCGCCGACGTGGTCAGCGTCAAAGTCAAGGTCATACCACGCGGTCGGAGCGTGGACCTGGACATGGATGTTCGCACCGGCGCGGATGTAAACGTCCCCGAGAAAGCCGAGCAGGTGTTGGAGGTCACGCGCCAGGTCGTCGAGGACAAGATGGGGCTCAAGCTGGCGCGCAAGCCGCGCGTCTATATTCACGCAGCGCCATATCCGAATGTAGCCGCGCGACCCATGCCCGGCTCACACACTTCATTGCAGAAAGCGCCAGAGACCCCGCCGCTTGCCGAGCCATCCTCTCCTTTCCGGCGCGAAGAAGAAAAATGATCGTTAGGAAGCCTACTTGCGGGCCTCACCCGTCACCTCTATCTCGCCTTCGCGGATAGCGATGCCGGTCAGCACAATGTTCTGACTTTGCAGAGACTGCTCGTCGAGTGTGGCTTGAATCTTCTGGTTGAGTTGGTCGAGGAGTGGCCCCGGCACCGGGATCGGCCCAAAGTCCGCACGCACGATCTTGATAACGAGTTTATCATTCTGGATTTGAGGCGATACAACAACCACTCCGTTAACCTTGGACGAGTTGGCCTGGAACGTGCCATACACCCACGCCTGGCCTTGCGTGAACTTGACTTGCGGGTTGGTCAGAGGGATGGCCTCGCCCTGCTTTTGCTGCTCTTGGAGTTGCATAACCAGGAAAGAGGTGACTTCGGATTCGGTGAGCGTGACCTTGTACTGACCGGTAGATTTAGCCTGTGCCGTCGCCTGATTGAGCTTGGTCTGCATTTGTGTGGCGGCCTCTTGCGAGACCGGCACCGTGGCAACCGGCGCTGGCGCGCCCAGCTTGGGCACGCCGCACGTGCAAGCCAGTATCACCAGTCCCAGCACAGCCACGGCGAGTGAAAACATGCGTTGACGCTGACTCATCCTTCCTCCTATTGGTCCTAGTTTTGAGAATTATACACGATGACTCCAGACGGGCAACCATCATCCGAAAAACAGTTACCGCTCCCGGCGCTGGTCGAAAGCCTGCTGTTCGTCGCCGATGAGCCAGTGACAGTGGCGCGGCTGGCCCAGGCGCTCGAGGTCAACGCAGACGCCGTCGAAGCGGCACTCCACGAGCTCTCGGCCGACGGCGCCAATCGCGGTGTGCGCCTGCAGCGCAAAGGCGACCGCGTCCAACTGGCCACTCGTCCAGAAGCCGCTGCGCACATTGAGCGTTTCCTCGGCCTGGAAACCTCTGCCCGGCTCTCGCAGGCCGCGCTCGAGACACTTGCTATCATCGCCTACCGCCAGCCCTGCACTCGCGCGCAGATCGAAGCCGTGCGCGGCGTAAATTGCGATAGCGTCCTCAAAAACCTGTTGACCAAAGGCTTGATTGAAGAGATTGGCCGCCTGGAAACCGTCGGTCATCCGATCCAGTATTCCACCACGTTCGCCTTCTTGCAGCACTTTGGATTAAAGAGCCTGGATGATCTGCCGCCGCTCGAACCCGCGCAAACGCCAATCCTCGCCGAGCCGGACAAGGCCACTACCGCGCCGCCCGATGGCGTGGTGGATGCCCCTATTATGTGACATGACCCAAAACACTAACCAAGCCTGCGTGTTTTGTGATATTGTCGCTGGCCAGGCTCCCGCCTATCGGATTTATGAGGACGAGCTTTCCATAGCCATACTGGATATCAATCCGTTTGCCCAAGGCCACTGCCTGGTCATCCCCAAACGGCACGTTCCTTGGTGGCACGAATTAGATGAGGATGAAACAGCCAGTCTCTTCAATACGGCCAGGATTGTCAGTAACAAAATGATGAAGGCATTCTCGCCTGATTTTGTCTTGATGTATGCCCGAGGCAGAAGGATTCCGCATACTCACATTTTTCTGGTCCCGACCTTTGGTGGTGACGTTTTGGATCGCTTTTTCAATGCTCTGGAAAAGGTCCAAGAATCGCCCCAGGAATTGGCCAGACTCAAAGAAGCGTCTTTTCTAGAAGAGGCAGCACAGCTTTTGTTGTCCGTCTAGCAGTCAACCCATCCGGCTTCAACCGGATACCTGCTGCTCCCGCCACAGTGGCGTTTGTGTGCTGCGCCACGCCGGGGTATACTCTGCGAATATGGCAATGACTGAGGTTAACATTTGACGCGGATCATCGTCGCCATGTCCGGCGGCGTGGATAGCTCGGTAGCCGCCGCGCTGCTGATGGAACAGGGATACGACGTCGTCGGCATCATGCTGAGGCTGTGGAGCGAAGGCGAAGCGCCCTCTCTTGCAGGTCAAGTGGGCGACTTGTCTTGCCGCTCCAATCGGTGCTGCACACCCAAAGACACCGCCCTGGCCCGCCGTGTGGCCGATCAACTCGGCATCCCGTTCTACCTGGTTAACGTGGCGGACTCGTTCAAACGCCTGGTCGTGGATGACTTTGTCGCCCAGTACGCGGCCGGGCACACGCCCAATCCTTGCTTCAACTGCAACCAGCACATCCGGTTCGGGCTGCTGCTGAACAAGGCTCTCGGCCTGGGCGCGGAAAAACTGGCCACCGGGCATTATGCGCGCATCCAGGTCATGCCCCCATCTCCCGGTCCTCTCCCCCGTGTGATGGCTAGAGAGGGAGAGTCACAGGCAGAAAAGTTCCAGTTGCTCCGCGCAGTAGACCACAACAAGGATCAATCCTACGTGTTGAGCGTGCTGACCCAGTACAAGCTCAGCCATGTGATGTTCCCGTTAGGCGAATTGACCAAACCCCAGGTGCGCGAAATCGCAGCCCAAAAGGGTTTGCCTGTGGCAGAAAAGCCGGATAGTCAGGACTTGTGTTTTGTAGCCGATAGCGACTATCGTGGCTTTCTCATGCGCCACGCGCCGGGCTCGCTCCGCGCCGGCCCAATCCGCGACATGTCCGGGCGCGTGCTGGCCCAGCATCACGGCCTGCCGTTCTACACCATCGGCCAGCGCAAGGGTATCGGTCTTTCGGGGCCAGAGGCATTGTACGTTGTCGCGCTCGACATCGCCGATAACGCGGTCATCGTGGGCACGGCCCGTGAGCTGGGCCGCAGTGAATGTGTGGCACTACGGGCGAACTATCTCAGCGGTGAGACGCCTGCCGCGCCGTTTCGTGCCACCGCCAAGATACGCTACAAGGCGTGCGAGGCCGTCGTCACCGTCACCCCCCTACCCTCTGGTTCTGCGCACGTTCGCTTCGATGAGCCACAGCGCGACATCACGTCGGGGCAAGGGATTGTGTTTTACAATGGGGAAATCGTCATAGGGGGCGGAATCATCGAATGATGCGCATTACGGTTCCGTCATTATATGGAACACGCAATACGTGGCACAGGAGAGAACAGTGGCTCTGTTCAAAATTGCTGTACTAGGTGGAACGGGCAAAGAAGGCTCAGGGTTGGCGCTGCGATGGGCCGCCGCCGGCCACGATGTGACCCTCGGCAGCCGCGAGCTGGAAAAGGCACAGCGCGCCGCTGCCGAGCTGAATGCAGCACTAGGCAAAGACACTGTGTGTGGGATGGCCAATCGCGACGCGGCGGCGCAGGCAGACATTGTCATCATGACGGTCCCATACGCCGCACATGCAGCCACGATTGAATCTGTTCGGGATGTGGTGCGGGGCAAGGTCTTTGTAGACGTCACAGTGCCGCTTGACCCGCAAAACGTCCGCCGCGTCAAGATGCCCCCGGCGGGTTCAGCTTCAGTCGAGGCACAACAACTCTTGGATGAAGAGGTCAAGGTCGTGGCGGCGTTCCAAAACATCAGCTCCGAGCATTTGAGGTCACTCGATCACGAAATCGAGTGCGACGTGCTGGTATGCGGGAACGACAGGGACGCCAAGAGGCAGGTCATCGAGCTGGCCCAGTCCGCTGGCATCCGGGCGTGGGACGCCGGGCCGATTGAAAACGCAGTGGTCGTCGAGGGAATGACCAGTGTGCTCATCAACCTGAACATCAAGCACAAGGTCAAGGCGGCCGGCATCCGCATCACCGGCATCCCAGGGACATCGAGCGCCGGGGCTAAAGCGTGAAGCACAAGAGCTTTCGCTGCCCGCTCTACTCTGTACGCTCTACGGACTAACGGGCTTTGCCCGGATACACATACTCCTTGGGTCGGAACATGTCCTTCCCCGGCTCACGCAAGATGCCACGCCCAGAGCCTGCACCGGGCCGGTAGTTGGCTCCCCGCACAATCACCACTGGCAGCCGCTCCGACGTTTGCCCCATCAGCATCGAGGATGCAGCCGCGATTTCGTCCGCGCGGTTGATGATCGTGTGCTCCATGACGTACCCAAAGAGGTCTGTCTGGCCGCGCACGTCCACCAACGGCTCCATTCCCGCCACGCCGATCGCCATACCGATCACCCCCTCGCGGAACGGTCTCCCCAACGTGTCAATTATAAGCACGGCCAGCGTTTTGCCGCTCTGCGATTGGAGCCGGTTCTGGATGACATGCGCCGATGCGTCTGCGTCGTGCGGCAGGAGGATTAGTGTCACGTCGTCGCCGATCTGCTCGACGTTCGAGCGGTCTATGCCCGCGTTCGCGCAAATGACGCCCAGGCGGTTTTCCACCACCAGCAGATCGGGCCGCATCGCCACTACTCCACGCGACTCGCGCAGCACCACCTCTACTAGGCGCGGGTTCTTGTGCACCAATGCCGCCAGCTCTACTGCTTCCGGCGAAGGCTCGACCTCACTCAGCCGGACGGACCGTCCCTCAGCCTTGGACACGACCTTGTGTGTGACGACGATGGCGTCGTGATTTTCAAAGGCTACGCCCGCGGCCTGGGCCCGCTCAAAAACGATCCCGGGCAGATCGTCGCCGGGCTGGATCATCGGAATATTGGGAATGGCGATGATTTCGACTTTGGGAGGGCCTGTGCGCGTGTCCATCAAGAACTGGCCTGCTCGACGAGACTAAACGATGGCTTGGGATTCGAGTGGCTTGCTCAACAGCACCAGCACCCAGATGACACTGACCATCAGCACGATCCCATTCACATAAAACGGCACAGCGTGCCCTGCCGTATCATACAGCCATCCGCCCAGCAGTGGGCCAAAGGTCGCCCCCAGGCTGGAGGCGAACGAGTACAGCCCATAACCTGTACCGCGCGTCTCCCTTCCCGTGATATCAGCCACCAGTGCTTCTTGGGCCGGTGAAGCCATCGCCCATCCCACAGCTTCCAAAACCCAGAGCGCCACCAGCCAGCCAATCGCCGGCAGTCCCGGCAAAAACAGAGAGACGAGGCCCGAGCCAGCCAGTCCGACGGCCATCAGCGGCGCGCGGCCAAAACGGTCGCTAAGCCGGCCCAGGCGTGAGGGGAGAAAGCTGCTGACGAGCGCAGCCGGCACAAAGGCCATCGCCAGCACCGATACCTCGGCCGTGAATTTGTCCTGCAAAAGAACGAGCAACAAGGGGCTGACCATCGCCATCGAAGCGCCCGTGACAAATACAATGACCATCAGCCGGAAGAGCGACCCGGACAGAACTGTTCTTGGCTCCTTGATGCGGGCAGGCTGAACAGGCAATGTCTCAGGCACATTTTTCCAGACCAGCCACGCCCCTACGACTGCCAGCACTGCATAACCGGCAAACAACACAGGCCAGCCAATATAGAGGGGAAGCCAGCCCAGTATCGCAAAGCCGGCAAAAGCGCCATACAGCCCCCCACGTGCCGAGGCTTCGTCCACGCGCCCGGCTGCTCCGCCTCGCGCATCAGATGGGGCGAGGTCCGCCGCAATTGCATAAGCCGAAACCCACGTAAGCGACGCCGCTATTCCCTGGGCCAGTCGGGCCAGGTAAAGCCCCGCCATATCGCGGGCTAGGGCGAACAATACAAGCGATCCGGCACGGCAAAGGAGCGCCAAGACAAGAAAGCGCTTGCGCCCAAAGCGATCCATCGCCCAACCGACCAGGGGACGGATCACGGCCATCGTGATCGAAAAGATGGAAAACATGCCGCCGATTTCCAGCGCGCTCGCGCCCAATCGTTTGCCATAGACGGGCAGCACGAACTCGATAATGGCAAACGCCGCCGAGCTTAGCAACATTGGCAAAAATAACGTCGAGCTTTTGCTGGCCGTAAGCCTGGTTCCCATCACTCTCTGATGCTTTCCCTCAAATGTTGAATCGCCTCCGCCACACTCGCCTTGCTGTCAAAGACCGACGCACCCGCCACCAGCAGATTCGCTCCTGCCTTGACTGCCAGCGGCGCTGTTGTCCCGCCGATGCCGCCGTCTACTTCGATGTCGCAGTCGAGACCGCGCTGCGTCATCATCTCCCGTACGCGTGTGATCTTGGGTAGCGTCTCCGTGATGAACGCTTGCCCGCCAAAGCCCGGATTCACCGTCATCACTAACACAGACTCTATGTCGCCAATGATCTCTTCTAGCGTCGCCGCCGGCGTGGACGGATTGATCGCTACGCCGGCCTTTTTGCCCAATTGGTGAATCTGCTGAACGGTGCGGTGCAAGTGCAGCGTGACTTCCTGATGGACAATGATTACATCTGCGCCTGCAGACGCAAACTCGGCCACGTAGCGTTCTGGCTCGACGATCATCAGGTGTGCTTCGATAGGCAGCCGAATAGAGCGACGCACTGCTTGCACCACCAGCGGCCCAAAGGTGATGTTGGGGACAAAACGTCCATCCATCACGTCCACCTGGATGCGGTCGGCACCGGCAGACTCGGCCTCTTTAACCTGCTCGCCCAACCGGGTCATGTCGGCAGAGAGAATGGATGGGACAATTTCGATTCTGAGCATGTCAGCCTCTTTGGCTCAATCTATCTACGTTTCGCGCTGCGCGACTTGGTAATCGCCTTATGGACAGCAACCTGGAGCTGCCGCAACCCACCGCGCACGTCACTACCCAGGTGAATGCGAACCACACGGCGCTTGCGGCTTTTGAGAGCATGTAGATCACCGGCGGCCTGTGCACGGATGAGCGTCCCAAAGGTATACAGCTCGCCTGGGATGGCAAGGTCTCTTGCAGCATCGGCTGTGATCTGGAGAAACACGCCGTTGTTCGGGCCGCCCTTGTGAAGCTGGCCGGTCGAATGTAAAAAGCGTGGACCATATCCTACCGTCACCGGCACGCCGAGCGCATCGCGCAGCTCTTTGCGGATAGCACGTAGTGCACGCTGGGTGCCAGGGCTTTTTTCAATGTACGCCTGGACGGCGATGTAATAGCCTGGCTTGACCTGCTTGAACAAACCGGCTAGTGCGTCCGCCCACTCACTTCTCTTGGCGAGCGCGCCGCGCTGCGGCAGCTTGCCTTTCGCCGCAAATTCGGCAAGCAATCGCTTGGTGTTGTCTTTGCTCTCAGCCACATTCGGCTGATCAAAGGGGTCAATTCCCAAAAGCGCCCCCGCCACTGCTGTAGCAAATTCCCAGCGGAAGAATTCCTGCCCCAGGTCAATCTTTTGCCTGACCTCAAGATGAATCACCGGATATCCGGCTGCTTCCAAAGCCGTGACCCGGCGATCCTGTGCCTGTTCGCCTTCCAGCCGCAGATACACAAACGCCCTGTCATCGCCATACGCTGTTACTGGTGCCAGCGGCTCACCTTCGACCGGTAATATCCCTTTGCCTTCCTTGCCCATGCTTTCCGCCACGAGCTGCTCCACCCAATAGCCAAAGCTGGCAAGCGACGGAGAGGTGACGAATGTGAGCTTGTCACGTCCAGCCTTCCACAGCTTCCCCAATGTCACGCCAAGCAAGAGGCCAGGGTTATGCGCCGCCTTGACCTCCGGTCCGCATGCGCGCGCTATCTTGATTGCGCTTTCGAGCAATGCCTTGACATCCACACCGATAAGCGCTGCCGGCACCAAGCCAAAGTACGTCAGCGCGCTGAACCGCCCTCCCACATCCACCGGGCCGGGGAACACGCGGCGAAAGCCGGCCTCGTGCGCAATCGCCTCAAAGGGAGTGCCGGGATCGGTGATGGCGACAAAGTTGCCGCCCGCCCGATCGCCCTTGAACGCACGTACCTTTTCCGCAAAGAACTGGAAAAGCGAGAGCGTCTCGGTCGTCGTACCTGATTTGCTTGACACGAGGAACAGCGTCCGCGCTGGGTCAATCTTGCGGCCCACGCTGCGGATCGTGGCCGGGTCGGTGCTATCCAGTACGATCAAGTCGGGCCAGTCCGGCGCAACACCAAACACCTCCCGGTAGACTTGCGGCGCCAGCGAGCTGCCGCCCATCCCCAAAAGCGCCACATGCTTGAACCCCACTTGCTTGATCTCGTCCGCAAACGCGGCCAGTTCACCTGAGCGCTCAGACATCGCTTCGGCAATCGTCAGCCAACCCAGGCGATTGGCGACGAGTAACTGCCGTTCCGGCTCTGCTTTCCACAGGCTGGCATCCTTTGCCCACAGGCGGCGCGAAAAACCAGTGCGTTCCAACACGTCGAGAGTTTCGCGAGCTTGGTCTCGGATCTCGCGGCCCAACGAAAGCGACTGGCGATTCGGCATTTCGGCGGCGAGCATCTGCCGCTTGGCGGCGATTACAGCAAACAACTTGTCGAACGACTGGGCAAACTTGTCCACGCCCTCCGCCGACAGTTGCTCACCCACGGCGCGCATGTCAATCCCTAGCTCGGCCAGCGTCTTGAACGCCGCTTGCGCCTCATCCAGACCGTCCTCGACGGTCACGCGCGCCTTGCCGTGATCACGGAACACCACGACGGTCTCGTCAGGCAGCGTGTTAACCGTGTCCGGGCCAATGAGCGTCTCGACATAGAGTACGTCGCTATAGGCCGGGTTCTTGGTGCTGGTGCTGGCCCATAGCACACGCTGGACGCGCGCGCCTCTGGCTGCAAGCGCTTTGAAGCGCTCGCTTCCAAAGATTTCCTTGAACCTCTGATACACCAATTTGCTGTTGGCAACGGCGATCTGACCGCGCAGCGCTGCCGCCCTGGCTGCGTCCGGTCCTTCCGTGCGCATCTTGTCTTCGAGCAACTTGTCCACCAGCGTATCCACGCGGCTGACAAAAAAGCTCGCCACCGAAGCCACGCTGCCAACTGGCAAGCCTTGGCGAACACGGTCCTCCAACGCGGCGATATACACCTCGGCCACAGCCTCGTAATGCACCATCGAAAACATGAGCGTGATGTTGACGTTGATGCCTTCGCTCAATAGCTGCCGGACGGCAGACAGGCCCTCGCGCGTGGCGGGGACCTTGATGAGCACGTTCGGGCGGTTGACCGCCGCGAACAATCGGCGCGCGTCGGCCACGGTGCCGGCTGTGTCATAGGCCAGCTTGGGTGAGACCTCGATGCTCACGTACCCGTCACCGCCGCGTGTCGCTTCAAAGACCGGGCGCAGCACGTCCGTCGCCGCCTGGATGTCCGAGATAGTCAACGTATCATAGATTTCCGCCACGCCCTTGCTCTGGCGGACCAGCTCGCGCATCACGTCGTCATAGTCCGTCCCGTGCGAGATGGCCTTTTCAAAGATCGTCGGGTTGGACGTGATGCCGCTGATGCCGTCCTCGTCCATCAGCCGCTTGAGCTCGCCGGAAGTGATCAGTCTCCGGCTGATGTTATCCAGCCAGATGCTTTGACCAAGTTGGCGTAGTTCGATTAAGGAGTTCATAGTTGCACCTCCAAGAGGCACTTGCTGACCACTAGTCACCAATCACTGCTCCATCGCGGCAACCTTAGCCACTCGCCGCTTGTGCCGCTCCTCGCCGGAAAATTGCGCGCCGACGAACGCCTGCACCAATTCCCGCACCACCTCCACGCCGACGACGCGCCCGCCCAGGCACAGCACGTTCATGTTGTCGTGTTCCACACCTTGGCGGGCAGAATACGTATCATGGCACACCCCTGCTCGAATGCCACGCATCTTGTTCGCCGCTATGCATGCGCCCACTCCGCTCCCACAGATAATGATGCCGCGCTCTGCCTCGCCGCGCTGCACCGCCTGGCCCACAGCCCGTGCAAAATCAGGATAGTCGTCCGATGGGTCGAGCGTGTGCGCGCCCACGTCCACGGCCTCATGACTCAACTTGCGCAATAGCGCAACAATGTCTGCCTTGAGCGGGAACCCGCCGTGATCTGCTCCGACTGCGATTCGCATGATCGTCTCCTTTTTCTTCACTGTCTTTCCTTACTTCCTGTCTCCCCAGTCCCTCACATAGAGATGGAGAGGTGCAATGTCATGCTGGTGGCAAGAATCATGGAGATTTGGTCACCAGCGGCAAATAGACATGGAAAACCACTTGCGTGGTCAAGGCACTAATCTTTGAGAGGCCCGCCCCCATCACCTTCACCAACACCGTATCTGACGGTCTCCCCGTTGCCGTGGGTGGAATCGTCACACGTGCAATGATATTACTGCCTGCGCCGGCTGTCAATGTGACGTTGATCGCCGGCAACAACTGTACATTCCATGTGCTCCCAACATAGTCCAACGCCAACGTTTCCGTGGTGTTGCCGGTGTTGGTAAAGCGCAGTGTATAGGTAACAGTCGTCCCCAAGCTACCCAACCCTGTCATCGCAGGCGGCTCTAGCGTCAAACCATACACAGCATTGGCCGTCGTGGTCAGCACCGAGCTGAATGATTGCGCAGGATTGCCTTGTGAAGTCAGCGTGATTTCGACTCGGTCCGTTGTGCCACCTATCGCCGCTGTTGGCACACTTACATTGACACTCAAGTCTACACCGGCGCCCGCTGCCAGCGGTCCCACTGTAGATGCCAGTGTGGTTCTCCAGGCATTTCCTGCCGCTGCCACATCAAATGTATCTGCGACGTTGCCTGTATTTGTCACCCGTAGCGTGTACGCCACCTGCGCGCCAGTGTCGCCCGAGAGCGCCCTCACGGGCGGCTTGAGTGCCAGTCCATGAACAACATATGCTGGCGTGCTCAGCACCGACGTGGACGAATTGGAAGGGTCGCCCTGTGAGGTCAGTGTGATTTCGACCATGTCCGTCGCGCCAGTCGTCACAGTCGCCGGTACACTTACGACCACCTGCAGGTCTGCGCCAGTGTACCCGGCCAGCGGCCCGAGCGTAGAGGCGACTATAGTTGTCCAGGCATTTCCCGTAGCCGCCACGTCCAATGTGTCGGCGATGTTGCCCGTATTTGTCACCCGCAGCGTATAGGTCACCTGTGTGCCGGGGTCGCCCGACCGCATCATCGCAGATGGCTGGAGCGCCAAGCCATAGATAGCATTGGCCGTTGTAGTCAACGCCGAGTTAGATGACTTTGAAGGATCACCTCGTGAAGTCAGGGTGACTTGGGCTGTATCCGCTGCACCCGCCATAGCCGCTGCCGGCACGCTCACATTCACACTCAAGTCTGCGCCCATACCCGGCTTGAGCGGCCCGAGCACAGATGCCACGAGAGTCGTCCAGGTGTTGCCAATGGTCGCGAGATCAAACGTATCGGACACGTTGCCCGTGTTGGTCAACCGCAATGTGTAAGTGACCATTTCGCCCGGATAGGCTTGCTTCATGGCGGACGTCGGGGTCAAGGTTAGCCCATACCGTTCCGGTATGCGCAAAAAGACAGCGCTGGGGACACCCCAGTAGCCCGCTGCATCCTTGCTTTCGACAAAAATGACATGGCGCCCCGGCGTCCAACCGGCGGTGCTCACGACAGCCCAAACAGGTTCCACCGAGCTGTCAAAAGCCCCATCAGCCGGGCTCATTGAGTAGGGGACAACGCCCGTGATCCACGAGGGGGCATCCACGGTGTAGCGGGCGGCAACAATGTTTTGGACCGGCTCGGTTCCCCACCCGTTGCTATTGTACCGGGTATCGTCGGCTACGGCGGTCAGCGTCACTGGCGTGCCGGCCACAACCGAGGTCAGCGTCACGGTTGCCGTGATGGGCTCGGGTCCAGCCGGCGACTGATAAGGGCGGCGAGCCGCCTTGATGGCATACACAAGGGCCGGAACATTCTTGGGCACGGTGGTACCCTCAAAGTCAGAGCAACTTTCGGAAAAGGCGTCGCCGAGCTCAAAATTGTAGGCAGCTACCCCCAATTGCCCGTAGGCCCAATCCTCGGCGGTGCCACTCGCGACATACATGCAATCAGCGTCACCCGCCTGGCAGACAGCGTAACCGTTGAAATAGCCAAACTTGCGTCCCAATGTCCTCAACTGAGGATCATTCGGGGCCGGCGTGGAGCGAAACTCGTAGGGAAAGATCACTCCAGGCATGTAGCTATGCAGAGATATAAAGACACCCGTCGCATCATTCGGCGCGAGATCCTCATCGCCGGGCCCGCGCTGATCCGGAAAAAGACTCGCCACATAGTTCTGTATCGCCAGAGTTTCCGGCTCAGACACTGCCGAGGGGCCTATATAGTTCTCGCCGCAGGGGTCAGTGATTCCCTCGCCCCAATGGAAGCTGCTGTTGCGATTCAGGTAGGTGCCATAGTTGGGAAAAGTGGTGCAGCCATTGGCATTATCGGTGTTCTTTCGCCACGATTGTCCTTGCTCGGCCCACTTGCGTCCATCCGGGTTTACCATCGGAACAATGTGGATTTCGATATAGTCCAAGAGCCAGGTTACGTCGGGGTCAACGCCATAGTCGGCTACCAGTTGCTCCGCGAAACGAGTCGCCAGTTCGGCAGTGGCCAGTTCGCGGGCGTGAATCGCGGCCATCAAAAAGAACCTGGGCTTGGGACCCGACTTTGCCTTGTTGGTGAGGACGAGGGCAAAGAGATCGTACCCCGCCGGCCCACCTGCTGTGGCCTTGTCCCAACTATCGCCGATGTCTACCCAGGAAGCCAGGTCAGGGTGAGTGCTGGCCAAGTGCGCCAGGTCAGCGTAGGTCTCCTCAACTGTCCGGTAACATGGATAGTCGGGAATGCGAGCCAACCGGCTGGGAATGAGGCGCGACGGCGGACTCGTGAGGGCAACCTTGGCACGATCTATCACCACTTGAGCCCTTGGTTGCTGTAGGTGAACATACTCGTCGGCGTGTAAAGGCGACACCGGGTTGCTCTCGTCGTGATACGTCCCCCAGACATCTGGCTGGCGGGCCAGCCGATTGAGACTGGCCTGGTCGGCAGACAAGACCCGTGCCACCACCGGACCGTCGTGTGGTGAGAGAGCAGACTGACGCAACGTGTCGTGCGAAAAGGAAGTGCGCTCAGAATCACAGGCGATAGTGCTGATAACGGTCAGGATAAGCAACAGCCTCTTCATCTGTCACTATCCTTCGTCACTGGACCGGTGCCAACGATGCTATACGAAAGGGCATGAATGGTGTTGATGCAGAGTTGATCCAGCGACCTGGCAGCCATGCAGTCTCCATGAAAGAACGGTGATTTGAGCGACGCGATTATAACGCAAATTGACAAAACTGTATTCTCGCAGATAATGGGCTGGCTCACCGAGACCATCCAATGACAGAACCGCATTCGTCAACCTCCACAGAGTCTCACCCGCGTTGGGTGGATGACAACCTCTCTATCCTATCTGCCACCGGATTTCTCAGCGGCATTCACGTGAACATGGTTGGTGTAGTATGGCAACCTTTCGCGCTCAGCCTGGGCGCGTCCATCCCGGTACTAGGCTTGCTCACCAGCCTGGGCGGGTTCGGCGGTATCGTCACGTCGCTCGTCCAGCCGATTGGCGGGTGGCTGGCCGACCGCCGGGGACGCAAGCCGTACGTCGTGTGGGCCGGCGTCGCATTTATCGCTGGGTACGCGCTCTATGCCCTCGCCGGCTTGATGCGGACGTGGATGCTCCTCGTCCCTGGCATCGTGCTACTGGGCCTTGCGGCGATCAATCGCCCGGCGCGCATCTCGCTCACGGCTGAATCGGTCGCCGTCGAGCGACGCGGGATGGGCTACAGCATCGTCCAGGTCGCTTCAATGGTACCGGGCATCTTTGCTCCGGTCTTGGGCGGGTTCATCGCCGACCGCGCAACAGCCACAGCCATCTTTCCGGTTTGCATCGCTTGTGAAGCCATCTCGTTATTCCTCGTAGCGCGCTACTTGCAAGAGACACACGCGCCCAAGAGCCAAGTTGCCTGGGCTGATCTATGGGACATACTCAAGCGGGCTGCTATTCCACCTCGCGGGCTGTCCGGTTTTTTCCTGTGCGTTGCCGGCGACTCGTTTGTATGGGGCATTGGCCTTGGCGTGCTGTTTGGAATGTTTAAAAAGACCTATGGGTTCAGCGACGCACAACTCGGAGCAATGACCAGCGCCCTGGCGGTCTCCACAGTCGTCTCTCAACTGCCGATCGGTTGGATAATTGACCGGCATGGGGCCAAGCCTTTGATGGTTATCTCGGAGGCGCTCGGCATCCCACTGATGCTCATGTGGGCCTACTCCGGCCAATGGGAGGTCCTGGTCGCCTCGTATGCACTGTTCGGTCTGGTGGGATCCACCTGGGTGCCCGCTGTGATGACGTACCTGGCCGCGCGCATCCCCGCACACGAACGGGCCGAAGCTATGGGCCGGCTGTCGGCGTTTCGCGGGCTGATCGCCTTCCCAGCTCCGTTCATCGGCAGCCTGTTGTTCGAGCGAGGTGGGCTGCAACTCCCGATCCTGACCAACCTGGCTGGGATCATTGTCGTGATGATTGGCATCATCGTGCTGATGCAAGAGCCTCCAACCGGCAGATCCTCGTGATCACATACAAATGTTCAGGCTAGTGCTTCCAAAGGCTGCCCTCATCGGCAGCAAACGACTGAGATACCGATAACCATCGGCGCTCAGGCTACGGTATCGGGTAAATCTTCTTCCCACTAATTCTATGGGTAGCTGCGTAACTAGAGCATTACAGAAAGGGAGGCGGCATGACAAACATGTTACAACTCAAGGTGGCAATCTGGGGAAAGTCAGATTGAAGTTAGGATAGCTGCTGGCACCAGGCGGACCGTCCTGATAGGGCCGCAGACCATCTTGACAGGCCCACATAAGCAAGGTACACTTGGCCCGCTCTTCCAATGTCTAAAAAAAGTCTAATGGCGAATCACTAGAAGGAGTGGCAATGGCAGAACCATTTGTGGTGACCGATGCGACTTTCCAGGCCGACGTGCTGCAGTCTAGCACACCGGTCCTGGTGGATTTTTGGGCCGAGTGGTGCATGCCGTGCAAGGCTCTCGCGCCCACCGTGCACGAGATCGCCAAGGAATATGAAGGCCGACTCAAGGTGGGCGAATTGGATGTGGATGCTAATATGAACACGACCATGCAGTACCAGGTCATGGGCATCCCTACACTGATCCTGTTCAAAGACGGTCAGGCGGTGGAGCGCATCACGGGCCTTATTTCCAAGGATAGGCTCATTGGCAAGCTCAAGCCACACGTGCAATAACCTGTAAAACAGGTGGCCGGGATCCTGCCATCTCCTCTCCTTCCCTCGTACAGATTAGCATAAAAGCCAGGGACAAAACTGGTACAGTGCGGCCAAAATACTCCCACAGTCTGTCATTCTTAGGCGTGCTCGCCTGCCCCTTGCGTTGTTCGGGGAGTTGCGCAAAAGAATCTCGTTCCTTCAAAGCAGAGATCCTTCGCGCAAAAAGCGCGCTCAGAGCCTGCCCTGAACAAAGTGAAGGGGTGACAAACCAATGGCGAATTTACGCCGGGGTGCACTAGGTTTCCAACTGTGCTAGCCGCCTGAGGATTTCTTGCCCGTCGTGGCCCTTTTCCACTTGCATTTCCCCAACAACCTTGCCGTCCTTGAGGAACACGATGCGGTCGGCGTAACTGGCAGCTTTGGCGTCGTGCGTGACCATCACAATCGTCTGCTGGAACTGGTCACACGAGCGGCGCAGCAGTTTCAGTATTTCTTCACCCGACTTGCTGTCCAGGTTGCCGGTGGGTTCGTCGGCCAAGATAATATCCGGGTCGGTGACGAGCGCTCGGGCGATGGCGACGCGCTGCTGCTGCCCGCCGGAAAGCTGGTCAGGCTTGTGATGGCGGCGGTCGGTCAGGCCCACTAGCTCTAGCAACTGGTCAAGCTTGGTCTGGTAATCCTTGGGGCGTTTGCCGTCAATCAAGAGCGGCAGTGCAATATTTTCCTCAGCGCTCAAAGTAGGCAGCAGGTTATAGAACTGGAACACAAAGCCGACGTTGCGCCGCCGAACAATAGTGATGTTGCGGTCAGAAAGGACAGACAGCCGCTTGTCCGCGAGCGTCACCTCGCCGTCAGTGGGCTTGTCCAGCCCACCTAGCATATACATGAGTGTGGACTTGCCGGAACCGCTCGGCCCCATAATTGCCACGAATTCACCTTTTCCGACAGTGAAATCCACGCCATCTAGCGCGTTAACAGTGACTTTGCCCATTTGGT
>Ga0315268_10001536_pt1 | contig 26542 bp, 26 predicted proteins | sample C1_top_MG_FD_204535 | JGI IMG/M metagenome (GOLD analysis project Ga0315268, IMG submission 204535) | Sediment microbial communities from Yellowstone Lake, YNP, Wyoming, USA - C1_top | ecosystem: Environmental > Aquatic > Freshwater > Lake > Sediment | place: USA: Wyoming | collected 2017-08-01
TTGCATCCTATAGACCAAGCCGGGGAATTGTTCAGGTTCGTATTCAGAATTCTCCAAATCAAAGGCTATTTTATCTAAGTTCAATTTATTAGGGAGTTGAGCAGAAGCTACGATGTTCTCGACCTGTATAGTATATTTCTTGGGGTTTCCAAGGTTTGCTGATTTTATCATTCTCACAACTTTTTTGACAACTTTCCTTACTTCCTCTATACTTCTAGCTCCAGTACAAACAATTTTACCAGATGAAAATATCAAGACCGCTGCTTTTGGATCTTTTAAACGATAAACCAAGCCGGGGAATTGTTCAGGTTCGTATTCAGTACCTTCCAAATACTCTACAATCTTTTCTAATGGTATCCTAACCATTAAAGAAGCAGAAGCGACGATATTCTCAATTTTAATATTGAATTTTTTCATTATCTCCCTCCAAATGAAATTCTTATTTATATATTTTTCGCAAGTATTTAAAAGAGACTATTTAAATGTATTCACTTAAAGTTAGTAAAAATTGATTCAATTTCCATACAGGAACTATGAATGTGTCTTCATGTTTCAGTAAATCTTCCTCAAACCATGTAATTATCAAGGGGATAAACCTTGTTTTTTCAATGATTTTAAATTTATTTTTTGCTATAGAGTTGTTCTTAACGAATTTTTTTAATTCTTCTAACCTGTATTTTTGTTCTTCAACTGCGTACTTCAAACTAGTTTTTTTGTATCTGCCTCTATTCCAATGTTTACAATCGATAACAAAAACATTATTTCCATCTGATGCAAGTATATCAACCTCAAATCTTCTTTCAGTCTTGAACCTAAAATTTTGAAAAGTGATAAAATCATGTTCTTTTAAAATTTTCATGATCATCTCTTCGAATTCTTTCCAATCAATTTCCTCAACAATATTTTCTATTTGTTCACCTTTCAGAATTCTATCTTTTATTTTTTCGATATCAACCATAATTTATAATAAGTTTGTTAAGAGTAATATAGTGGTTTTGTGAAAATAACAGAACAGTCAGTGAGAGAAGCATTACTGTATGAAAAATTGAAGAACAAAAAAGTAAGATGTAATACTTGCAATAGACGTTGTATCATCCCTCCGAATAAAGTAGGTTTTTGCAAGACAAGGATAAACAGAGAAGGAAAATTATACACATTAGAATATGGTTTAATTTCATCACTAAGCGTCAACCCAATAGAAAAAAAACCGTTGTTCCATTTCTGGCCTGGTAGCGACTGCTTGACGATTGGAAGTTGGTCCTGTACATTTACATGTGATTGGTGTCAAAATTTTGATATTTCAAAAGTTCTTCCAGATGTTGAAAATTCAACCATCATAAGTCCAGAAGATTTAGTTGAGATGACGATAAAAGAAAAATGTCAAGGCACCAGTATGAGTTTCTCTGAACCGACAACATTTTTAGAGTATTGTTTAGATGTCTTCAAACTTGCAAAAAAGAAAGGACTCTACAATACATTTATTTCGAACGGATATTTCACTCCAGAAGCTTTAGACCTTCTCATAAAATCTGGTTGCGATGCTTTCAACATCGATATAAAAGGTGATAAAGAAGCAGTTAAAAAATATTGCAATGCCGACGTTGAGTTTGTTTGGCAGAATACAATAGAGGCAAGAAAGAAAGGTATATGGGTTGAGATAGCAACTCTAGTCATTCCTGGAGTTAACGATGATGAAGAATGTCTGAGAGGAATAGCAAAAAGAATTTATGATGAAGTTGGCGATGACACGCCTTGGCATATTTCAAGATACTATCCATGTTATAAGTTTGTCGCTCCTCCGACTCCTGTTGAAACTCTTGAAAAGGCATTCAAAATTGGGAAGGAAGAAGGATTAAAATTCATTTACGTTGGTAATGTTCCTGGTCATAAAGAAAATACTTATTGTCCTAATTGCAAAAAATTGCTGATAGAAAGATTTGGTTTTGATGTGTTATCTTTTAATCTTACAAAAGAAAATAAATGCCCTAAGTGTGGGGAAAAAATTCCAATAATCGGAAAGTTTATTAAGCGTGAAAATGTTCGGTGGTTTTAATTAAATTACTTGGAATAGATGAAGCGGGCAGGGGAGCAGTCATAGGTCCATTAGTCATCTGCGGATTAATGATAGATGATAAGAATGAAAATAAGTTAAAGGAAATAAAAGTAAAAGATTCAAAACAATTAACACCAAAAAGAAGAGAAGAACTCGCGCCTGAAATAGAAAAAATAGCTACACACGTCGTTGTCCTTCGTATTCCTTCTTGCAAGATCGATGATAACATAAAAAGAGGTGTAAACCTCAACTGGACTGAAGCTTTAAAGATGGTTGACATACTAAACTTGCTCGAACCAGATAAGGCATTAATAGATACACCATGTGTCAACACGAATAAATTCAAAAATTTTCTATTATCAAAGGTTGAAAATAAAAAAGTTGATCTGGTGTGCGAGAATTATGCAGATGAAACTTATCCTGTAGTCAGTGCGGCTTCGATCATAGCCAAAGTCAACCGTGATAAAGATATTGAAGAGATAAAAAAGAAAGTTGGTTTTGATTTTGGCGTGGGTTACAGTCACGATACGAAAACGATAGAATTCTTGAATAAGTTAGCAAAAGAAAATAAAGGAAAATTCCCTTCATATGTGAGACATACATGGGATACTGTGGATAGAATAAAGAATGAGTACAGCCAATTAAGAGTTTTTAATTTCTTCAAAAAATTAATAAAGAAAGAAAAAACTATTTCTTAAACCAACCTTCAAGGTTTAACTGTGTCCCTTGCTTTTTGATTTCTAATAATCTGTTCACAGCAGTCTCGATTCTTTCTTTAGAGAAATCATGTCCTTCAACCATCAATTTTAATATCTTATCCCTATCAGGTTCTGTCCATTCAATACTATATTCATCAGAAACTGGTGGGTTTATGAAAAAATCGTGAATCGTATAAGGATCAACATCGGATGTCCATTCAATTTGTTTTAAAATTTTATCTAAACTCTTATATTCTTTTATGATTTTAAGCGCTGTCTTCGGACCTATACCTTTTATTCCTTGGGGATTGTAATCAGTGCCAACAAGAATACCCAGTATGATTAACTGTTCTCTCGTTATTCTAAGCCCAGACAGAACTTTTTCTAATTCTATTAGCTCGGGTTTTATTTCGATGTAAGCCTCCTGTCTTGGTAGTTTCCTTCTTCCAGTTATCGATAAGTTTCTCACTAAACGGGGGGATGAAAAAAGTAGTGCATCATAATCCTGAGAACCAGAATAGTCAACATCTCCTTCTTTGCACATGTGTGCACACTGGGCTTCCCCTTCAGATTTAGCTTGAATCCAAGGTATACCCATCGCATCTAGAATATTTTTACTTTCTTCAATCATATCAACCGTAAATTTCAATGCTCCTTGCGCATAGACCATTATGTCTTCTTTTCTTCCTTCTTTTACTGCTTGTTCCCATTTTTTTCTTGACTCTTCTCTTGCTTGTTCTCTTTCTTGTATAGTTGTTTTCTTGAATTTTGGTGGTTCACCATCGTACACATAGATAGGTTTTATCCCAGCTTCCATCAATTTAATCGTCCTGTAAAAGAGACCAGACAAATGTGAAGTTATCCTACCCTTGCTATCTCTAAGGGGTTCTCCAGTATCTTTTTGTCTTATTATAGAAAGGAACTGGAATAGAGTGTTGTAAGCATCGATGGCTATTTTTTTCCCTGACAGGCTTTCAAGCTCAATGTCGACTTTAGGAGTAATAGCAGAAATTTGTACTCCCATATAATCAATAACAAATACTCATTAAAAGTATAAAAAATAATTCAAAAAATTAAATTTATCGTTTTTTACTCTTCTTTTTCAGTTTCCTTTTTTCTTACACGTTTTTCTTTTTTCTCTTCGGTTTTTAGTTCTCTCTCGATTTTCCATTCATCCAACTCTAGCCATATGATGAAGAGTCCGACCACGAGGACGAATGGTGGAATTATTCCTTGTAATACTGCCCACAGTGATGCTCTTAGATGAAGTTCATATGGTGTTCCCTGGAAAAAGTGAGTTCCTGGATACATGAATTCATACGCATACAAACCAAGTGGAACTACTAAGAGAATTATACCAATCAATAGCTTAACCGCTGGATGCATTATATTTCACCACCTATCTTCTTATTTTAAAGATTTAATATTTAAATTTACCGTAATATGTGTTTAAGTATATATCGGTGCCTTAATGGCAAAGGGAATGTATCAATTCATTAGAGAAAGATGGAAGATGAATAAAGCAAGAAAAGATTTGAAAAGAGAAAGGTTAATCGAATGGAGAAGGGAACCTAGGTTTAAGAAAGTAGAGAAACCGACCAGAATAGATAGAGCTAGGGCATTGGGGTATAAAGCAAAGAAAGGTTTTGTGATAGTACGTGGAAGACTTGAAAGGGGGGGAAGAAGAAGACAACTTTATGGAAGGGGGGGAAGAAAACCATCCAAGTCAGGGCTTACAGATTTCACTCCAAAAAAACCACTCCAATCCATACTAGAGGGAAGACTCCAGAGAAAATACCCCAACTTAGAGGTTTTGGAAAGTTATCCTGTCGGTGAAGACGGAAGACATAAGTGGTTTGAAGTGATAATGATTGATACAAAAAGACCAGAGATAAAGAAAGATAAGAATCTCAAGTGGATAACAGAAAAACAGCATAGAAGAAGAATTTTCAGAAAATCAAATTAGAGAAAGAAGATAATTATTTGAAATCCTAATTTTATTCAGATTAATATGAATTTTTATGATTTTCATGTACATTCAGAATTCTCAGAAGGGGAGAGTTCGATAGAAGAGATAACAAGAAGAGCCAAATTGTTGGGTTATAAAGGAATTTGTTTTACAACTTATCTGGATAATAAAAATAAGATTAAAAAAACAAAAGAAATCGCATTAAATCTTTCTAAAAAAATTGGGATTGAAATCTTCATCGGGTTTGAAGCCAGGAATATGAGTGAATTAGAAAAATTGATTAAATCAAGGAGAGAGTATGATGTTCTTTTAGTTAAGGGTTCTGATTTACTATTGAATAGAAAAGCAGTTGAAACAAAGGAAGTCGATATTCTAACACACCCTGAATACAATAGAAGAGACTCTGGTTTTAACCATGTGATGGCAGAATTAGCTACTGAGAATCATGTTGCTATAGAAATAAACTTCAGAGAAATATTGAATTCTTCCAAGAACACAAGAGCAAACATCATGCATAAGATTAAGAACAACGTTGTTTTATGTAAAAAATACAGGACACCTGTCATCATTTGTTCAGGGGCTGTAACGCACTGGCAATTGAGGGATCCTAAAGTTTTAATGTCAATGGGTTGTTTACTGGGGTTAGAACTGAATGAAACAAAAAAAACAATATCTGAAGTTCCTGAAAATATTATAAAAATGATTAAAGAAAGACGGGATGAAAAATGGATAAGACCTGGGGTTAAAGTGGTTCGATGAAACAAAAAAAATTGAAGATTCTAAGGCCTACCATGAGAGAAAAAGAAAGATACATAGCCTTTCAAGTCATCTCTGAAGAAGACGAGGAATTCACATACCCCGACTTAGAATCTGCAATCTGGAACACGATGTTGGATTTTCTAGGGGAAGAAGGCGTGTCAAAAACCTCTGTTTGGTTGTTGAAAGATTGTTGGGATCAAAAAACACAGAAAGGTATTTTAAGATGTAATAATAAATCAGTTGAAGAAGTTATCGCAAGTCTAGGCTTGATAGACAGATTGGGCGATAATAGGATAACTTTTAAAATATTAAAAATTTCGGGAACAATAAAGAGTATTAGAGAAAAATTATGTTAATGAGGTGAAAATTATGCCTGAAATGTTACCAGAATACATGGGTTATGACCGAACAATAGCCGTTTTTAGCCCTGATGGAAGACTGTTTCAAGTAGAGTATGCGAAAGAAGCTGTGAAGAAAGGAACGACATCAGTAGGGCTAGTTTTTAGAGATGGAGTTATTCTAGGTACTGTAAAACAAATAACAGGATTGATGGTACCAAACACAATAGAAAAATTGTTCCAGATAGATGAACATATAGGAGCTGTTGCAGCAGGTTTACTGGCCGATGCAAGAATATTGGTAAATCAGCTTATGGTAAAGGCTCAAATTAACAGAATAACGTATGAAGAATCTATTGATATATGGTCGTTGTCCAGAACTTTGGGTGATAGAATGCAACTTTCTACACTCTATGCAGGTTTAAGACCATTCGGTGTATCCTTCCTTGTCGGTGGTGTTGATTCAACTGGCGCACATCTGATAGAAGCAGACCCTTCTGGGATGTTGTACGAATGGAAAGCTTATGCGATAGGTAGAGGTGCACCTCTTGCGAGCAAGATATTCAAAGATAAGCATAAAGACGATATTGATGAAAAAACTGCTTTAAAATTAGTTATAGATGTGATTAAAAAAGTGGAAAAAATACCAGACCTTGCGAAGGCTTTGGACATAGCGATCATCAGAGAAAAGGACAAAAAATTTGAAAAATTAACAGAAGATCAAATTAGAAAGCTATTGTGAAATTATTATGGTCGATGTAGATAAGGCTGTTATTAGTAGATTGAAGAAGAGTGGAAAACATTTTGAAATCCTTGTTGAGCCTATAAAGGCTCTAGAATTCAAGAAAGGAAGGCAGATGAGTCTAGAGGAAATCATTGCCTATCCTGGCGTATATCATGATGTTAGAAGGGGCGATGCAATACCTAGCAATGAATTACAAGTGAATTTTGGAACTACTGACATATACCAAATAACCAAGAAAATCTTGATGGAAGGGGAATTGCAGTTCACGACAGAACAGAGAAGAAAGTTTGTTGAGGATAAGACAAAAGAGATTGCTGATATAATCTCAAGAAGAGGCATAAACCCACAGACTAATACGCCTAATCCATCTCAAAGGATAATAAACGCTATGGAAAAGGCAGGTGTTCATGTGGATCCTTTCATAGACGCAGAAATGCAAGTAAACAAGGTTGTGGAAAGTATAAAACCTTTAATACCAATAAAATTTCAAAAGGTTATTGTTGAAATTACTATACCCCCACAATTCAGTGGAAAAGCCTACTCAGTTTTGAAGAGGACTATCGGTAAATTCGAGGAAAGATGGCTGAACGATGGGTCTATACAGATGACCTTAGAAATACCAGTTGGTGCTCAAGAAGAAATATTTAAGAAGATAGGTGACATAACAAAAGGTAGTTTTAAATCAAACATAATAAAAAAGGTTGATTTATGATGAATGAAGTAAGAGATATAGTTACCCCAGGTGAAGTGTTAGGGGATGCAAAAGAGAAAAGAATCGGTTATGGGACTTTCGTAGAAGAAGGAAAAATTATATCCAAGTTTCTTGGCATCAAAAAAGAAAGTAACGGTTATCTGTCTGTGGTTCCTCTATCTGGCGTTTACATACCAAGAATAGAAGATAGAGTCATCGGTTTCATCACAGATGTTGAGAAGGCTGGATGGATCGTTGACATAAACTCACCATGGCAGGCATTCCTCCCTTTGTCAGAGGGTGTAGATGAATTCATCGATTTTAAAAGAACTGACATCAGCAAGTTTTTCGATGCCGGGGATGTCATATATGCTCAAGTTATCGATACAAAAAGAGGAGATGTTCAACTGACGATGAGAACGCCCATAGCAAGAAAATTAAAAGGCGGTGTCACGATAAAAATAACCCCGAATAAAGTTCCAAGGTTAATTGGAAAAGAAGGAAGTATGATTAACACTGTAAAAGAAAAAACTGAGACAATAATAAGAGTTGGACAGAATGGTGTTGTATGGATTTCAGGGGAGAATGTTGAGAAGGCTATTAAAGCCATAAAGATGATAGACGAGAAAGCACACATTGTCGGTTTAACGGATGAGATTGCAAAATTGTTGAGTGAGTAGAATGGGAATGAAAACTGATGAAAAATTTATTGTTAACGGAAAAAGACTCGACGGAAGAAAACCCAATGAAATGAGAGAAATAGAGATGAAAGTCGGTATTATCCCGAACGCCAACGGTTCTGCTCAGGTTAGGTTTGGTAAGACTATTGCAATAGCTGGTGTTTATGGACCTAGAGCATTGTTCCCAAAACATCTACAAAAAGCTGATACCGGTATCATACAATGTAGGTATAACATGGCACCTTTTTCCGTGGATGATAGAGCTGCTCCAGGTTATTCGAGAAGGTCTATTGAGATATCTAAAGTGACAAGACTTGCATTAGAACCGGCATTGTTCCTTGAAGATTATCCCGAGACTGTGGTTGACGTTTACATCGAGGTATTGCAGGCTGATGGCTCTACGAGAGTTACTGGAATAAACGCAGCTTCTCTGGCCTTGGCTGATGCTGGCGTACCGATGAGAGATTTAGTTGTTGCTGTTTCTGGTGGGAAGATCGATGATACGATTATACTAGATTTATGTGGGAAGGAAGACAATTATTCTGAAGCTGACATGCCTATGGCATTAATGCCAAGAAAGAAAATAATCACATTACTCCAGATGGACGGACAGTTGACTCCAAAAGAGTTAAAAACTATTATAAAAGAACAGTTGAAGGCTGGAGAAAAAATCTATGAAAAGCAGAAAGATGCCTTGAATAAAAAATATGGAAAGTGATTTCATGCAGACAGAATACATGCTCAGGTTGTTGGAAAAAGAAGAAAGAATTGACGGTAGAAAGATGGATGAATTCAGAAAAATAAAACTAGAGACTAAAATAATTGAAAGTGCAGAAGGCTCTGCCAGAGTTAAAATTGGAAAGACTGATGTCATAGTCGGTGTTAAATTAGGAATAGGTAAACCTTTCTCAGATATGCCAAATATGGGCGTGTTAAAGACTGGGGCGGAGTTTGCACCGATAGCAGATCCTGATTTTGAATCTGGCCCGCCAGGTGAAGATGCAACCGAACTCGCAAGAATCGTAGATAGGGGGATCAGAGAATCAGATAGTATAGATTTAGAAAAATTGTGTCTGGAAGAGAAGGAGAAGGTTTGGGAAGTTTTTGTCGATGTTCACATCATCAACAACGATGGTAACTTAATCGATGCATCGGCTCTGGCTGCGGTAGCTGCGTTAAAGACTACCAAGATTCCAGAGATAGAGGATGATAAAATCATCAGGAATAAACTAAAGAAAAAGTTACCAATATTGCATGAGCCTATCACGATAACTGTTGGGAAAGTAGCGGATAAATTCATATTCGATCTCAACAAAGAGGAAGAAGGAGTATTGGATGCTAAACTCATTGTCGCTGTAATGGAAGATGGGAAAGTGTGTGCGATACAGAAGAGCGGATTACATGGGTTAACAGCAGAAGATGTGGAAAATATGATTGATTTGGCAGTTAAAAAATCTAAAGAATTAAGAAAATTACTGTGACGACATGGGCAGAAAAATATACAGTAGAAAGTTGAGACAGATAAGGGCCGCTAAAGTTAGGCTTGCTCCTAGATGGGTTGATATAAAAAAATTCGGTATAAAAAGAGCTAGAAACAGGAGAGTATCCATAGTAAGAAGAAGTTGGAAAAGAAAAAGATTAAGGTTATGATGAACAAGCATCAGTAAAATCAGATTTCTCTGTATACACTGGGACTGTTCCTGAACACAATGCTGTAACTCTGACATAGTTTATAGTCATATTAACTGGAAAATTAGTGCAGGGTATATCGAACTTTGAAATGCCCCCAGCTGCAATAGTATCAGTTGAACTGTTTGTGCAACTATAAGTCTGGTTTTGTGCCCTAATGTAAAAGGATGGACTGGTTAAAGCTGCATCTCCCATGTTTTGAAGCGTGATCGTTACAACGGTATTATCATGACACAAGGCATCAACAATGTCTAAAACGTTTCCTGTGCAATTGACTTGTTGCGTTAATTGACCACCTATTTGCTGTGTGCTAGTCTTACTAACCGATGTAAGCCATGAACCTATTATAGTTGCTACTGCGAGAGTGAAAGCTATCAACAAAACGCTTGCAATAAGAGGACTTATTCCCTTCAAGTCATCACCTTATAATTAATAAACATCCCCGTATATTAAACTTTTCGATTGAGATTTATAGTTAGTTAAAACAAAATATTTTTAGTGATGTGATGTATTCTGAAAAAGTTCAGGGGTTTCTTAAAAAGAATAAGATAAAGATCGGGGATGAAATAAGACTGACTAAGGATAAAAAAATTTATAAAGGCATACTGATGCCCAGGATTGAACTGGGTGATAAAGACTGCTTAGTCCTGAAATTAAAAAATGGTTATAATGTTGGCATAAAATTTGAAAGAGGTGTTAAAATCAAGAAAATAAAGACTGTATGGAAAATTGTGGAAAGAAAAGAAAAAGAAGTGAAAAAAATTATTTTTGATAAAAAGTTGCCAATGATTTCTATTATCGGCACTGGTGGGACTATAGCCAGTAAGATAGATTACAAGACTGGCGGTGTTTATGCCTCTTTCTCAGGCAAAGATATAGTGACACAAATTCCAGAATTGAAGGAGATAGCCAACATAAAAGTTGAACAGATAATGAACATAATGAGCGAAGATATGACGCCAGATAGATGGAAAGAGATAGCAAGAGCGGTTGCCAAAGAAATAAATTCAGGAGTAAGAGGTGTAATAGTTACTCATGGCACAGATACACTTCACTACACAGCAGCGGCTTTGAGTTTTATGTTGAAGGATTTACCTTGTCCTGTTGCTTTGGTTGGTGCTCAACGCTCGAGTGATAGAGGGTCTTCTGATTCTGTTATGAACGTTGCCTGTGCTGCTAATTTTATCGTAAACTCTGATGTAGCTGAAGTTTGTACTGTCATGCACGGAAGTATGAGTGATGATTATTGTTTAGCAATAAGAGGGACAAAATCAAAGAAAATGAGTACTAGTAGAAGAGATGCATTTCAAGCCATAAATGATACTCCCATAGCAAAAATTTATTGGAGTGATAAAAAAATTGAGATCCTAAATGAAAATTACAGAAAAAGAAGCAATAAGAAAGTTAAGATTGAAGATAAACTTGAAACAAAAGTTGCTTTAATCAAGATATATCCTGGTTTAGATCCGGAGATTTTCGATTTCTACATAAATAAAGGATATAAGGGTTTCGTAATAGAAGCTACTGGGTTAGGACACACCCCTACCTTAGGAAAATTTTCACTATTATCAAAAATTGAGAAAGCTATAAATTCGGGAATTCCTGTAATCATTACTTCTCAGTGTTTATATGGAAGAACACATCCAACAATATATCGTAACTTGAGAGAACTTTCAAAAAGAGGAGTTATTTTTGGTGAAGATATGCTACCAGAGGTTGCATACATAAAACTGATGCATGTACTTGGGAAAACTAAGAATATGGAAAAAATTAAAGAACTTATGTCAGCAAATATGGTTGGTGAAATTACAGAAAGAAGTAGAGTAGATACATTTATGCGGGAATTTTAGAAATAAATTTCCTAAAGTTAGTTTTTCTTGATAAAATCATTGAATTTATAAATTCAAATTCACGTTTAACTTCGTTTTTTATATTTTGATCGAATATTTGGTAGTTTAATATCTTTTGAAGTAACTCTCTTTTTTTATAAAAATGATATTCAAAAATGTCGAATTCATATAATATTAAAAAATTTTTCAAATTTGTTATAATAACTTTAGGAGGCGATGTAACAGTAGCTTTACAAAGTGAAGTTTTTATACCAAGTTGATTTAGACATATTTGTGCGAATTTTAAGTCTTCTGGACAAGTAGACGCAAATTGAATTTCCCTATTATGAGAACCAACATAAGCTTCTCCAGATAAATAGCCCTTTAAATAATCTATAATAAACTCTTTCTCAGTAAAAATGAGTTTCTTGATAAATCTAAAAAGTTGAAACAAAAACCAAGTTAATAGAAAATTATTATAATTTAGTATTAAGGTGCCCCATATGCTAGTATTTTTTCTTAATTTCCCATTCTCTTGGCCCGAATAGTTAAAAGAAACGAAATTGTTCTTAGAAAGATTACATTCGTATATCCAGAATTTTATAGATAAATTTTCTAAATGGTTTAATTCTTCAGATGAAAATACGTTTTTTAATTTTTTATTAAAGGCTATTCTCCATCTCCAGTCTGTACTGTCAACATAAAATGAAGAAATAGTCTTAATAAACAATGAAATAAGATTTGGTTCATTATTTGTTATCTCTATAGTTTTAATTTTAGTTTTGGATCCTTCTGCAATAAAAAATCCGATAGAAAAAATTAATTCATCACTAACATTAATTGTATCAGGTAGTATTAAAAAATGATTTTTATAACTTTTTCCCCCATGTTCAGTCTTGTAATACATACATACATGATTTTTAGGAACTTTGGTTAGAATGTTTATATCTTTAGTTAAAACCCAAGTATCGGAGTATCTGAATTTTTTGTTAATGAGTTTACCTGTTTTTCTAGTAATTAAACCTATTTTTTCTAGTAAATTCAAATGTTTTCTTACGCCTCTAATTTCTAATGATAAATCTTTAGATAAGTCCTTAGTAGTTCTTGGATTTTCCTTCAATAAATGTAAAATTTTATTTCGAGAATTTAGGATATCAAAAATATCTTCATTTTCCTCTTTTATGCATAATTTTCTAGTAAATTTACTTTTTACTAAAATTGATTTTGTGTTAATTATCATAATCATAATACCTCTTTATAAAATATAAGTTTTTCTATACATAATTAGTTTATTGGATGTTGATTTTATGGATTATAATAAAATCGGTTTAAAGTGTGGTCTAGAGATTCATCGACAGCTCGATACAAAACATAAATTGTTCTGTAATTGTTCCACGAAAATGATAGAAAAAGAACCTTTGATGACAATAAAAAGAAGACAGCATCCTGTTCAGAGTGAATTGGGAGAAACGGATGTAGCAGTTCAATATGAGTTCTTAAGAAACAGAAATTTTTACTATCAAGTATTTTCAAAAGAAGATTGTCTTGTAGAATGTGATGAGGAACCAGTACATTCATTGAATCAAGAGGCATTGGAGATAGTTATACAGATAGCCTTAATGTTCAACTGCACGATACCAGATGAGATTCAAATTATGAGAAAGACTGTGATAGACGGTAGCAACACTTCCGCTTTTCAGAGAACAGCAGTCGTAGGACTCGATGGATATATAGAATACAAAGGAAAAAGGATTGAGATTACAAGTGTTAGCTTAGAGGAAGATGCTGCCAGTATCGTTGATGAAAAAAATGGCAATGTGACTTATAAGTTGAACAGGCTTAGTATTCCTCTAGTTGAGATTGCTACTGGTTTATTGATTGATTATTCTTCAGAAGAAGTTCAAGAGATCGCATACATTATCGGAATGATTTGTAGATCTACAGGGAAAGTTAAAAGAGGCATAGGAAGTGTTCGACAGGATGTTAATGTCAGCATAAAAAACGGTGCAAGGATTGAGATTAAAGGTATTCAAGAACTTGGGCTGTTGTCTAAAGTTATTGAACTTGAAGTGCAAAGACAATTATCCCTTACTGAAGTGAAAGAAGAAACTAGGACTGTTAACCCTGATGGGACAACGAGGTTTACAAGACCTTTACCTGGATCAGCAAGGATGTATGTTGAGACTGATATTCCTCCGATATTTGTAGAAGAGGAAGTGATTAAAAAGATTAAAAAGAAATTGCCAGAACCTTTCACGAAGAAACTTGTTAGGTTTAAAGAAGATTTGAAACTATCGGATGAATTATCCAGACAATTATTGAGATCTGATTATCTTGATTTGTTCGAGAGCATCATTAAAAAATTCAAAGTCAACCCATCAATCGTTGCAAATGTGTTTGTTAACACATTAAAGGATTTGAGAAAAAGAGAAGGTGTTCCTGTTGACAATTTAACTGATAAAGATTTTGAAGAATTGTTTGGGTTGATTGACAAAGGGGAAATCGTAAAAGAATCTATACCTGATGTCTTGTTGTATAAAGCGAAAAATCCTGCTTTGTTGTTGAGTGATTGTATTAAAAAAATAGGTTTAGAAACTATCAGTGAAAAAGAATTGAGAGAAATCGTTAAAGATGTGATAAAAATGAATAGAGATAAACCAGTAGAAAAAGTCATCGGGATAGTCATGAGTAAGGTTAGAGGCAGAGTAAAGAGTGAAGATGTTATAAAAACCATCAAGGAAGAATTTGAATAAGACTTATTAAGTGGTTTAACAAAAAAATAATAAGGATTGTATGAAAAAAATTCATATGTTTGCTCATGTGATGTCAATTCTTGTTTTATCCTCTTTGTTGACTTTTGTAAGTGCTCAAGTCACTACTACTACGCCAGGTGGAACACCAACAGCCTCTTTCCTTGGTCCTAAATTAGTAGTTTTCATCATCTGTGTTGTTGTTTCGATAATAACAGATGGTATTGCGATGGGTTTCTTGGCAGGCGGGTTTCATCCATTGAAAGCTATATTTTCAAGCATACCATGGTCTTTTGTAAATGTTTATTGGTGGGATTTTATCGCTCCAGCAGTGGCTAGTATTTCTTTCTTGAATTTGAAATTTTTTCAAGTGGGAAACCCTGCATTTGGTTATTGGGTTGGCAGCAATGTCATAGTAGCTTTTGTAGGTAACATAATCATGGAACAGGCTGTCTTCAGATTTGCTAGGGGAGCTGCATCTTCACCTATGACCATGGATCTAGCATTGGCAGGATTAGATGCTGTATTACCAATAATATTATTTATAATTTTACCTAGTTTTGGAATTATTTAGGAATTTCCCCCCTTTCAAAGATTTTTATTGATTCTTGCCATAAAGCCCTTAAATCGTAATTATTAATAATTGGTACACTCCTTTTATACATATTAGAAAGGGTATCAAGACTTTTATAAAATCCTGCAAATTGTTTTTCATGTGATTCATCGATATTAGGAATTAATGCTGCTCTTTCAGAACGAAGAATAGCATCAAAAGGCCTAACAAGATCTAAAAATTCTTTTTGTGAATTTATAACATCATTAACATTCATTTTTCTAATTAAGGGTTCAAAATTTTTTGAAAATGATTCTTTATTAAGAGTAGTTATCTCAAGATTAAGTAAAGTATTTAAGAATTTCTGTTCTGATCCTCTAAGTTTATGTAAATAATCCCTAAGTTTTTCTGTCATTACTGGTTGTCCACTTATACCCACAATTTCATCTATTAATTTCATACTGTCCTCTAGTTCTCTTTGTAAAGCTCCGGTTCCGTTCCACCATCTATCGACTAGTTCATCAAATTTTTTATCTCCTTTTTGTTCTGTTTTTCCTGTCGCTAAACGTAATTGAGTATCTAAATCTGTTATACATTTATTCACATAATTTATCCATTCTGCCATTGCTTTGGAAAAACCACGATGAGTAACATGTTTTCCTAAATATCCTGTCTGAAATCTAACTAGATTATTTTTTAATTCTTCCAGTGTTTTTTTAGTTTCATTACCTATGACAACAAGCTCACTAAGTTTTTCAGGTTTTGATGCGAGTCTAGTTCTACCATTATTAAAAGCAGTAAAAAAATTTGACCATGCCACACCAAAGTCTGTTTCTACACCCAAATTATCACCTATGTAATATTATTAATACGTTGTGAATTGTTATTGAGAACAATAATCGCATTTTGAAGAGCTTGATTTACAGGAGCTGAAAGGCCTGGTGTTCCTCCTGGACTTGCAGGTAGATTAGGTATTATTGGTGGTGCAGAAGGTACACTGCTCCCACCCGGCCAATTTCCTCTGTGTGCATAAAAAATAAGAGCGATTCCAATGATAGGAAGTATCCAAGCAAATATAATCAAAATCGGTGAAAGGCTAGCAAACCATCCATACATTGAATACGTAAAGGGAAATGGTAATTGCATAAAAGCTATAGCAAAACAAAGTATGACTAAAGGTCTTTCCACACCTGGGTAAACATAAGAGAATCTTTGTCGAACACCTATCATAGCCATGTTGAGTGCAAAAAATATCAAAGAGAAATAAATTAAAAACGGGAAAACGAACAAACCTATCATTCGCCAAGGTTGATTCTCAGATCTAAATGCTGCATCAGCAAAACCCTTCCACATTTTTATGTAAGCTTCAGGATCACTGGGCCAAGCACCAGAAGAAGCTCCTTGCCATATATAAAAACCGGCTGTCATAGCTATTGTTACAATTACTAAACCAAGAATGAGTCCCCACTGCCCCTTTCTACCAGATATCATCTAATCACAAAAGTTTCTATAAATTAGTTGTAAATCATGAAATTTAAATCTTCTCATCACCCTTTAAAAGGGAGGATGAAGAAAATATTATAAAGAGGGATAAATATGGAAAAAGAACAAACTGTGGTTATACTTTATACAATATTGGGAATTGTAGTCGGGTATGTTTCTTTGCAGATAAAAAACTTTATTTTATTGTTAGCCTTAGTCTTAGGGGTATACTTTATAACTGTAATCCCGTTATCCAAGAAAATAGCTGTCAATAAGTTGGTAAAATGGCTCTTGTCAAACAGTTTTATTGTTTACATCCTAGTATGGTTAATGGTTTATATTTTGTTGAGTAACCTAACCGTGTGAAATTATGAACACCAGAATCACTAAAATCAGCCTTCAGGGATTTAAATCATTCAGAAGAAGGGTAGCCGTACCTTTTTTCCCAGGTTTTAATATTTTTTGCGGACCGAACGGAGTCGGAAAATGCCTAGTGGGATCAAGTTTGGTTCCTCTTCCAAACGGAGAATCCAGACAAATTAGAGAACTAGTTGAAAATAGTTTATCTAAGTCTAAGAATGTTAATAGAATTGATGATGGTGTTTATACTCTTGATAACCCCGATAACATAAAAGTACTGACATTAGATAAATCATTAAAGTTAAAAACAAAAGATGTCAGAGCATTTGTCAAAAGGGAAACTCCTAATAAACTTTTGAAAATCTTAACGAGATCTGGGAGGGAAATTATAGTCACACCATACCACCCCCTCTTCTCAGTTAATAACGGTAAGATAAAAACATTAAAAGCAGGTGAATTACAAAAAGGGATCAAAATCGCAACTCCAAGAAAATTGCCTGTCAATGGACAAAGAAATAATATAGATTTAATGAATCTCTTTTCCAAAAATGATGAAATTTATATACCATTTTCTTTCGAACTAAAAAAAGAAGTAAAAAAACTATTAAATGAGTTTTCTTCATATAAAGATTTTTGTAAATCTGTTGGAATCTCTTACAATACTCTTAAAGGATTTTTAGATGGTCAGTCAATAAAATATCATTCATTAACAAAAATATTGGAAGTAAATGGTTACTCGAAAGATAAGATTGAAAATTTTCTGAAAAACATCAAACATAGAAAAACAAACAAAAAGATAAGAATACCTACTGAATTGAATGAAGACTTGGCAAGGTTTCTAGGTTATTTGATCTCAGAAGGGTCGTCAAACATAACCAATCAACTCAGAATTACTAACGAAGATCAATATATAATAAACGATATTTGTAATCTTTCTAATTCTTTATTCCAAGCTAAAACTAATGTTTATTCGTATAAAGGTTCTACAAAAGATTTGATAATATATTCAAAACCGAGTCAACTCTTCTTAGAGAAGGGGTTTGGAATCAAAATCGGTAGTGACTGTAGGAGTAAAAACATACCGTCCATTATTTTAAAATCAGACAAAAATATAATAACAAATTTCCTTGCTGGTCTTTTTGATGGGGATGGGTGTTTACACCTTAGTTCTCATAAAAAAAAGACAAGGTGTTATTTTGAGTATTGTACTGCGAATAATAGGTTAGCAAAAGATGTTTTTGATTTATTGTTGAGGTTGGATATACAGCCCATATTGAGAAAAAAAGAAAAATATGCATCGAATACGAAAGAAAAGAGAAAAAAAGAATATTATTCAATTTTTGTTTTTGGAGTAAAACAAACTAAAAAATTATGTGACTTAATTCCTTTCAAGAGTTTAAACAAAAGAAGAATAAAAGAAGAAATTAAAACAACTGATGTTAAATACAACCCAAATCTTGATTTAATTCCTGGTATAAACGACTTAATCAAAAAAATTGTCAAAGAATCAAGAATCAGTGTCAAACACAACAAAAAATTATGTCCAAAATTACAAGCGTATTATGAAAACAGATGTGAATGTAGTAGAAACGGTTTACTAGAAATCCTAAATTTCATTGAAGAAAGGGGTAAAATAACTGAAAGAACGAGAAAGAAAATAGAACATTTGAAAAATATTGCAAAATCTGACATATATTGGGATGAAATAGTAGAAATTGAAAAGATTAAACCAAAAGATGAATGGGTGTATGATCTTTGTGTTGATGAAACTCACAATTTCGTTGCTGAAGATTTAATAGTTCATAATAGCAATATTCTAGATGCAATCAGTTTTGTTATCGGCGGCACATCCACGAAAGCCTTACGTGCCGGCAGATTGTTTGAATTGATATACCATGGAAACGGCGATGCTTCCCCATGTGATTATGCATCTGTCACTCTTTGGCTAGATAATTCTGATAAATTATTTCCTTTTGAAACACCTGAGATTGCGATAAAAAGAAAGATAAACAAGAAAGGTATGAGCATATTCAAAATCAACGGTAAGACAACGACAAGAGAAAAAGTCGTAGAATTACTTTCCTCTGCACGCATCAATCCTGAAGGTTACAACATCATCATGCAGGGTGATGTCGCACAAGTCATAGAGATGAACCCGCAGGAGAGAAGGGGTATAATAGATGAAATCTCAGGAATAGCTCAGTATAATGAAAAGAAAGAGAAGGCACAGAGAAACCTTGATGTTGTAGGAGAAAAGTTGAAAGAAGTAGAAATAATTCTAACCGAAAGATTAGAAAGGTTACAAGAATTAGAAACTGACAGGAACACTGCTTTGAAATACAAAGAATTACGAGAAAAATTGATGAGGTTGGAAGCATCGTTGGCATACAAGAAATTTCAGATAGAGCAAGAGAAGTACGATAATCTGGAAGAAGAAGTAAAGAAATGCGAAACAGAGATACAGACAGTAGAAGATGCTATCAGAAATATTGATAGAACGATAGAAACTAAGGAAAAAAGAAAAAAAGAAATTACAGAAGTCATGCTTATCAGGTCAAGAGAAGCTGGGATAATAGAAGAAATCGAAGATGTGAAAAGCAAAATCTTAAGGAACAAAGATAGAATAGAATCTGATGAGAGAGAGATAGAAAGAATTAACAAGACGATAGAAAGATTAACAATGCTTCAAGAGAGAAAACCGATTCTTTTCAAGAGAGGAGTAAAAGCAATCTTAGATATTAAAAATAGTGGTGTCTTTGGGACGATATCTGATTTGATAAAAGTTCCTAATGAATACCAAACTGCGATAGAAGTGGCTGGTGGTTCAAGACTTCAGAATCTAGTAGTAAAAGATACAAAAACAGCGAGTGAGTGCATAGATTATTTGAAGAGAGAGAGAATAGGAAGGGCAACTTTCCTGCCGATAAACAGAATCAGAGCAAGAGGACTTAGACCTGAACAAAAAGTTTTACTAAAAAAACCTGGAGTTATTGGGTTGATAACGAATCTGATAAAATTTGATTCAAACTATTCTTCTGCTATTCAATTTGTTTTTGGTGATACTATCATCGTTGAAAATCTTGGCGTAGCCAGACAACTAGGGATTGGAAATGTAAGAATGGTCACATTAGATGGTGACTTAGTCGAAAAATCTGGAGCGATGATCGGTGGTTATTATCATAAGAAGGAAGAAGTTTCTGGCGGTCTTGATTTCGGAACTCAAGAGTATGAAAACAATAAGAAAGAATTGGAAGAAGAGATAAACTTCCTGAGGATAGAAATAGGACAGTTAAATAAAAAGCTGGATGAGTTGAGAGCTAGCAAAGAACTTGAATCAAAAGAAGTTGTAGATTTAGAGAATGAGAGGATGAAGATAGACGAGGAATTAGCAAAAGTTGCATTGATGAGAAAAGAGTTGTACGATAAAAGACTCGAATCGCAAACCCGCATCAACAGACTGAAGATAAACAATGCCAAGAAAGAGGCTGAGTTGAACAACTTAAAGATTGAAGTCGAGAAGTACAAGGACATTGAATACATAGATGAAAAACCTGCAACATTAGAATTCCAAATTCAAGAGGCAACATCAATCCTAAATTCTTTAGGACTGGTTAACATGAAAGCCATAGAAGAGTATGATGCGTTCAAGGGGGAGTTTGATGAGTTAAAACACAAGTACGATCAAATCAAGAATGAGAGGCAAGCTATAATCGACATGATTGAAAAGATAGAAGGGAAGAGAAAAGAAGTGTTCTATGAATGTTTAAGAGCAATAGATAATAATTTTAGAGAAGTCTTCAGAGAAATGGCTAATGGGACTGCATCAATAGAACTAGAAAATCCTTTAGATATAGAGAGTGGTTTGCTGATTCAAGCTAATCCTGCTGGGAAGAACATGTTGAACCTAGATGCAATGTCTGGCGGTGAGAAGGCTTTGACAGCATTGGCATTCTTGTTTGCAGTACAGAAGTACAAGCCTGCTCCATTTTACATTTTGGATGAAGTTGATGCGTCTCTGGATAAACTCAATACCAAAATGTTAGTCGAGATGATAAAAAAATTATCACAAAAAGAACAGTTCATCGTCATAACTCATAATGATTTCACGATAAAACAAGGTGACCGTGTCTACGGAATATCGATGGAAGGCGGTGAATCAAAGATACTTGGCTTAGATTTACCAGAAACAAAGGCTGGTTGAAATGGAAGAAAAAAATTTATTGGAAATGATAATAAATGAAGAATCTTGGGATGAATTGATATACAACATAGTCTCTTATGAGGGTATAGATCCATGGGATGTTGACATTATAAAATTGGCTGATTCTTTTCTGAAATACATTGAGGGCTTTAAGACTCTAGATTTCAGGATTCCCGCCAAAGTTGTTCTTGTCGCTGCAATCTTGTTAAAGTTAAAATCTGAAGTACTGTCGCCGATAAAAAGAGAAGAGATGGAATATTCCCCAGAATCGGGTTTGACTGTGAATGAATTCGAACAGATAAGGGAAGAATTATCAAAAATGAGTCTGAAGCCACCGATCGAAAGACATGTGAAAAGAAAAGTTACTTTGGATGAGTTAATTGATGCATTGAATAAAGCGATGAAAGTAGAAGAGAAGAAAGAAACAATTAAGAGAAAGTTGGGCAGAAGGTTGAGGAATGAAATAGGTGAAGAAGAGGATATTGAAATCAGAATAAATGAATTGATGTCTGAGATTGATGGTTTACTGCTTAAACTAAAATCGGATAAAATTGAATTCTCGAAGATAGTTGAAAAATGGAATAGGGATGAGATAGTAAGACATTTCATGCCTTTGCTGTATCTATCGTCCAGAGGAAAAATCACGACTGAACAAGAAGAATTTTTCAAGGAAATTTTTATTCAAAAGAAATGATATAGTAAATAAAAAGTGATTCTTAAATGAAAAATGTAATCGTAACAAAGAATTTGACAAAAAAATTTGGTAACCTCAAAGCAGTCGATAATGTTTCGTTGTCAATTAAAGAAGGTGAACTATTTGGTCTGCTCGGACCTAATGGTTCTGGAAAGTCAACAATGGTGAAATTATTAACAGGTCAGATAAAACCAACAAAAGGTAATGCTATTGTTTTAGGGGTGAATGTTTTAAAAAATCCTATAGAACTCAGACAGTTTGTTGGCATAATGCCTGAACAAGAAAATCCTCCAAGTTTTTTAACAGCTGAAGAATATCTTCATTTCGTAGCAAAAATAAGGAATCTGGATAATATTGATAAAAGATGTAATTATTGGTTTGAGTTTTTAGAATTCAATGATCAAAAAGATATCCTTTGTAAAGATTTGTCACGTGGTACACGACAAAAGTTGATGTTTGCTCAAACTTTTTTGCATGAACCAAAACTTGTTTTGATTGATGAACCATTGATAAACCTTGATCCAATAATACAAAGAAAAGTGAAAGATTATCTTCAAGATTTTGTCAAGAAAGGAGGTACAATATTTTTCTGTACGCATGTACTTGAAATTGCTGAAAAAATATGCACAATGATTGGAGTAATTTACAATGGAAAAATTATTTATCAAGGTCCGATGAAAGATCTGAAAAAGAAAAAACAGCATCTGGAAAATTTCTTCTTAAGATTAATTAAAGAGGCTTGAGATGTTTGAAATCCTAGAAAGTATGATGAAAGAAGAATGGCGTATTCATTCAACTATGTTTGGGGGTTTAATGTTCTTTTTATTTCCTGTATTAATTTCGATATTCATATTTATTGCCGCTTTATTTCTTCCATTTATTCAAACTATTTTGACAGTTAATCAGATAGCAATTTTAGCCCACTATCTATTTGTTTTATTTGGTTTGAGTGTTGGAGCATTTGGTTTGTTTGGCCGAGAGGTCATGAACCGAAGATTCGGTCAGGCAAGTATGATAGCATATTCCTCTAGAACATTACCTGTATCTGAAAGAAAAATATTTTTAAATTTTTTCATAAAGGATGTAATATATTATTTTCTTTTTTGGATTCTTCCGTTTGTAACCGGATTTGCAGTTGCCTCTCCATTCATCTCAGTAAGTCTTGACTATTCTCTAATTCTTTTAATAACTTTAACACTATCATTTCTTATTGGATTATCTTTTTCTTTTTTACTTTCCACTATTTATGTTCATTCGACGAAACTTTTAATAAGTATTTTATTTTTGTTTGCAATTTTAGGAGTTTTAGCAAGCAATTATTTCTATATTAATTTGACAGAGTTATTACCAACATTATCATTTTTCTTTGAACCTTCTATTAACAAAATCATCATACCCTTAATTTTCATAATAATTTCATCAACACTATCTATTATTTTTTTGAAAGTGGATTATCCAGAAAAAAAGAGAAGATTCAAGAATTCCTTCGATACATTGACAAACAAGTTAAGATTTAGTAAATACTCATGTTTTATTACAAAGGATTTTTTGGATCTAAATAGAAGTGAGGGTGGAATCGGGAAGATAATATTCTCATTTTTGTTTCCATTGACAATTCTTTGGTTGTTACTTTCTGTTTTTCTGAAAATATTACCTGGTGTTAATTTTCTTATAATGTTTTCAATATTTTTGGGTGTAATTTCATCCTCAATATACAACTGGCTCACTGAATTTGATTTATTCACTGCTTATTCTTTCCTTCCTGTGAAAGTTTCTACAGTTATAAAAAGTAAACTCAACAGCTATGTGTTGATAAACTGTATCTCCTTAATTATTTTAATTCTTGCAACCTTAGTAGAAAAAAATCCCTATTATTTACTACCGGCGATTCTATCATTTTTAACAGTTTCTTCATATTCATTAGCTGTAACTGTATATCTGACAGGTCTTTATCCCAATATCCTTTTATACAATGCAAAAATACTCTTTGTATATATGTTCTCAATATTACCCATACTATTGGTGTTGATAATCCTATCAATATTCAATCCTTTTTATCTAATTGCAAGTCCTATATTGATTTTTGTATCATTACATTTAATTAATAAAAGTTTTACCAAATGGGATAATTGGGAACAGCCTAGTTTCTAATCGCTGAAATAATTAGTTCTTAATGGTTCAAATTCCATTTCACATGAAGACATTAAAAATATGAAAGTAAAATAAAAGAACAATAATAAATTACTTGGATAATTTTTTGATTAAGTAGTTTGCATTGATTTCAGTTATTCCCAATTCCTTTGCAATTTTCTTGTAATCGTTGCCACAACTCTTTATTGTTTTTCTCAATTCATCTTCTATTTCTTTCACATTTAAAAGAGTCTCAACAACTTTGTCTGGGTTGACGCCGATTGAGTCAAGGTGTATCGTCAAGAATTTTATGAAATCTCTTCCCAAGTCACTCGGTGCCTGCCCACATATTCCTACTGTCCTTGTTGGTTCCATCGAATGTGCTCCCTCAGCTAACATTTCTATTGATTTCATCACTGCAGGGTTGGATTCATCAAATTCCCATGCCAATATCTCTTGGTCTCTGTCTATACCAAGGGTTAATTGAGTTAAGTCATTGCTTCCGATGCTGAAACCATTACAATACTTGCTGAACTCTTTCGGAGTTATGCAGACACTTGGTATTTCAGCCATGAAGATTATGTCAGGAAGTTTTAATTTCTCTTTCTTGAAAATTTCTTTTATTTCTTTTGTAACCATATCTGCCTCTGTTATAGTTCTAACAAAAGGAACCATCGGCACTGCATTTGTCAAACCTAATTTATGTACTTTAGTAAATGCTTTGAGTTCTAAGAGGAATGCGTCACGGAATAGTTTGTTCACGTATCTTGATGCACCTCTGAAACCGATCATCGGGTTATTTTCTTTAAATTCAAGGTCTATTCTCTTAACTTCAATCTTATCAGAACCACAGATTGGACATTTCTTCTGTTCTTTCAACGATATGCTTCTACCACATTTACAATTTATTTCATAATATGTTGCTCCTGGCAATGATGCATATTCGTTTGTCTTGAAATCACTGAACCTGACGATAATTTTTCTAGGATAGAATGCACCGGCTATGATTGCTATGCCTGTCTTTAATCTTTCTACATATTCTTCTGAAAGAGAGTTGATGAATGCATATCTTTCTTTTATATCCTTAGCCCATCTGTCTGGTCCAAGTTCATCAGCTTTCAATGCAAATACAGGATGTAATTCAGCACTTGATACGACAAATTCTATTCTAACTAATGAACTACCTTGAGAAGGTAATTGACTGATGTTCAAAGCTTCGTCAGGACTTCCTATGTTTACCATGACTTTAGTAGCCGTATTTGGAATCTCCTTCAATTCTACTTCTTGGACTTCAAATGGTATTTGTTCTTTGTAGATTCTTGCTTCACCAGCCGAACAATCTAATGTAATCATGTCACCATCATTCATGTTGAGTGCACCAGTAGTACCTACGGCACAAGGTATACCTCTTTCTCTGGAAACAATAGCGGCATGTGATGTTCTATTTCCTCTCTCACAAATTATTCCAGATACTTTATCCAAGCTCATTACAACTTCCCAGTCTGGCGTGGTCATTGAAGTCACTAATATCGGTTTTATTCCTTTTTTATTGTAAGCTTCGACTTCTTTTCTTGCTTCAATATGATCTTTAGCCTTAACGACTGGACCATATGCTATCTTTGTTCCAACAGGTATACCAAGAAATGTTGGTTTTGATTTTGGTTTTTCTTTGAACCTGAAAAGACTGAGCACCGTCATAGTAGCATGAACTGTCTCTGGTCTAGCCTGTGTAATCCAAGCCTTTCCTTTTTCGACAGCGTATTCTACATCCATCGGTCTCTTGTAATTCTTTTCTATTGTTGTAACATGTTTAGCAACTTGGTTTGCTTCATCTAAAGTAAGGACTCTGGGATCACGCAAACCAGCAGGAATGGCAACGTTTTCTTTAGTTTTTTCATCATAGATTAACATTTCTTTTTGCGGACTTTTTGGTGGTATTATACCAAGCAACCTAACTTCAGGATCTTTCAAAAAAGCTGCCCATGAAGCTGTTTCCTTTCCTTGGACTATCATCTCTCCTAAACCGTAAACACCTTGAACGACACCGACGTTTCTGTTACCGGTATCAGGATCGATAGAGAATGCTACACCTGCTTTTTCTGAATCGACCATGACTTGAACAACAACTGATATCAAACCTCTTTTTAAGAGGTCGGATTCTGAGAATTCTAATACTCCTTTCTTACGTAAGTTTTGTCTGTAATCGACAACCCTCCAACCGAATGCAGAACCAATACATTTTAGTACATATTTAATTACATCATTAGTAGCTAATGGAACGTTAAGATAAGTCTCGAATTGACCAGCAAATGCAGCAGTAGCCATATCCTCGGTAATACCAGAACTTCTCACAGCCACTCTGTTCCTACCGATATGTTTCTTCATCGTCTCGATTTTTTTAGTCAACAGTTCTAGAAGTTTTGGCTGAGTCTTAATGTTCTCTATATAAGTCGTGATCTGATCGGCAACTTTTTCAGCTTCTGTCTCATTGTCTTTAGATAATGCATTATCCAACTTTTTAATGAGTTCTACGACATTCTTATCGTTCAACAATATCTTCGAGAACTCTGTAGTAACCATTATCGCATAAGGCACATTATCCTTTCCCAATATATTGTAAAGTTTAGCTAAGTTAGCACCTTTACCTCCTGTCAACCTGCCGTCAGAGGCGGCAGGTTCCTCCATACCAACTACAAGATTATCATTAACCATATTTTCCACCTCTAAAATCGCGTCCTTTTAAATGTAATTAATGTTATGTTATAGATTTAAATTTTGCATTCTTAAGTCTATTAACATCATGTAAACTACCCCGCACTAAAGTGCGGAGCGTTTAATGTGAACTGACTCAGAGTCAACTGTTTTTGGTATCTGTAAACATCATAATCAACAGGTTCCCAATGCTTGTCTTGACTATGGTT
>Ga0315268_10001537_pt1 | contig 26533 bp, 23 predicted proteins | sample C1_top_MG_FD_204535 | JGI IMG/M metagenome (GOLD analysis project Ga0315268, IMG submission 204535) | Sediment microbial communities from Yellowstone Lake, YNP, Wyoming, USA - C1_top | ecosystem: Environmental > Aquatic > Freshwater > Lake > Sediment | place: USA: Wyoming | collected 2017-08-01
GGTTGGTGGGGTGTTTGTTTGGGGGTTGGGTTATGGGCCCCCGGCCATTACCCCCACCCCCAACCCCCCCCCCCCAAGCCCTTATGTTCGCGCTGGCCGTAAGCAACGCTTCCGGCCTTCTCATTTCCCAAATATTAACGTGGCTATTAATGCGGCTTTTTACATTTATCATATAACTGTAAGTTATTAACATCATACTTGCCGGGCTCCAGCAAAACCGGGCCATCCACTTCAGGGGTGCAACTATAGTCAAAAAGGATCAAAGTGTTATCTTGGGGATCATAGACTAACAGGAGATAGTACCCCTGCTTGGGAACTATTTTCAGTGGGTAACTCTCCAGGAGACTGTATGACTTTGAGGGGATTTTATCTTTAACCACGCCCAGGAATTGGCTACGGTCAAAATCCTCGGGAATGGCATGGCCATATTCTCCGATGACTGCCGCCGCCGACCAGGTTGCCGCCGACATCAGCGAGCCATATTCCTGATTTCGGATCTCGGTAAAGGCAATGCAGGCATTGGCAGAAAAGATCAATACAATAAGACAACCAATAACTGCCAACCGTTTTTTCATGGCATTTACACCCAAAAGGTTGTTAACCCCTGGTTATCACTATCACCGCCGGTGTCAAGGTTCCAATTCCTGACCCATTGGGAAACCTGCAAGCCAGCGCCGGTCAAGCCGTCATAAAGCCCCTTCCATATGGGTACTAACTTTGACACGGCCTTCTCAAAGCCATCCTCCGCAAAAGAGCCCTTAGACCCCCACGGCAGTTGGACCTCCATGTAATATTTGCGGTAATCCTCCGGATGCTCTTCTATGATTTCGTCACTTGTGAGGTAGAAGTAATTGCCGCCGGCTCCCAGGTGGCGAAAGAAGGCCGCGACCACGGAACCGCCCTCAACCGCGTCGATGGTATTGGCATATGTGATGAACCAAAGAGCAGGGTGCGGTTCATCGTCAATTTCGGGATAGCTGTTCCGGAGGAGGTTGCGCCAAAACTCCATCATCTCATGGAAGTGTTGGGAATCATTGCAAAACTTGAGGGCCTCGGAGTATTCTGCGTAGGTGATGTCGCAGTGTTTCCGCTCATGGAAGATCAGCGAATCCATGGTCAGCTCGCAAATGCGATGTTCGGTCTTATGGTCTTCATAGGGCCCCACGATGGCATTGACAATGGGGTGGATAGCAGCGTCCGCCACCATGTGGGACACGTATCCCAGGAGCCAGGCGCACTTGATTTCATCGCCAGGGGTTCTGAAAGACCATAAGCCGCGCAGCGCCTCAAAGCCGCTGATCACCAGGCTATTGGTTCTATTATAGTGCATGGCATCAGCCCATTCGGTGCCGCCCACGCTTAAATAAGGAAGGTCCGGGCTTTCCGCACCCAGGTAGAGAAACCGATAGTATTTATTCAGAAACTGCCATAAGGCCGTTCCCAAGGCATCTTCCCGACTTCTGGCTTCATCCACGATCAAGAGATGGGTAAAAGGGGCGGGCATGGTCGGTTCTCTCCTGAAAGAATGCTCTTATGCCAATGTGCCCCCTGCTGGCGGAAGCGCGAGAAGATTTACGGTCTTTTAACTCTTAATCCAGCAGCAACAGATCCACCAGTGGGGCGATTTGGTCCGCCAGGACGATCTGGAGGCCTTCCTTCACTTCAGGTTCCAGGTCGTTGAGATCCACTTCGTTGGCCTTGGGGAAGACCACGGTGCGGACCCCGGCCCGCTGCGCGGCCAGGATTTTTTCCCGGATGCCGCTCACCGGCAAAATGCGGCCGGAAAGGGTGAGCTCGCCGGTCAAGGCCACGTCCCGGCGGGCGGGGCGGCCGGTGAGCAGCGAGATCAGGGCCAGGGCGATGGTCACGCCCGCGGAAGGCCCCTCTTTGGGAATGGCGCCCGAGGGAATGTGGATGTGGATATCGCTCTCCGCGAAGAAGTCGGGGTCCAGGCCGAAGGCGGCGGCGTGGCTGCGGATATAGCTCAAGGCGGTCTGCGCTGACTCCTGGAGGACGCTCCCTAAGGAGCCGGTGAGGATGAGCTGCTTGTGGCCCTTCATGCGGGATGCTTCCACGAAGATGATTTCGCCGCCGAACTCGGTCCACACCAGACCCGTGGTCACGCCCACCTGGTTGCCCGCTTCGGCCACCTCGTGGGTGAACTTGCGGGGTCCCAGGAAGCGCTCCACCAGGGTTTCGCCCACAGTAAGGGTGCCCGGCGCGGTGCGGCTCTGGAGGGAGAGCCGGGCCAGTTTGCGGCAGATGTGGGCGATTTCCCGCTCCAGGTTGCGCAGGCCCGCCTCCCGGGTGTAGTCCCGGATGATCTTGACGATGGCGGGGTCGGTGAACTCCACCCCCAGGTGGGCCAGGGAGTGCTCCCGGAGTTGGCGGGGGACGAGGTACTGGCGGGCGATCTGGGCCTTCTCGGCCTCGGTGTAGCCGGGGAAGTAGATGACCTCCAGGCGGTCCAACAGCGGCGGGGGGAGCTTTTCCACCACGTTGGCGGTGGTGATGAACATGACGCCGGAGAGGTCAAAGGGCACGTCCAGGTAATGGTCCACGAAGTGGGCGTTTTGCTCCGGGTCCAGGATTTCCAGGAGCACTGCCGCGGGGTCGCCCCGGAAGTCCTGGCCGATCTTGTCGATTTCGTCCAGCATGAAGACCGGGTTCTTGAGCCCCAGGCGCCGGAGTTCGTTGATGATGCGGCCGGGCATGGCGCCCACGTAGGTGCGGCGGTGGCCCCGCAATTCGGCCTCGTCCCGGAGCCCCGCCAGGGAGAGGCGCACGAACTGACGCTCCAGGGCCTCGGCGATGGCCTGGGCGATGGAGGTCTTGCCGGTGCCCGGGGGGCCGGCGAAACAGAGGATGGGGCCCCGGGCCATCTGCAGGTGCCGCTTTTTGTCCACGATCTCCCGCACCGTGTCCCGGAGTTCGTCCAGCTTGATGGGCTTGGAGAGGTAGTGGGCCGCGCCTTTCTTCAGGGCGTCCACCGCGGAGCTCACGGTGGCGTAGCCCGTGACCATGATGATCTCGGTGTGGGGCGCCACCTGCTTGACGGACTCCAGGACCTGGATGCCGTCCATCTTTTCCATCTTCAGGTCGGTTAAGACCACGTCGAATTCCCGGGCCTTGACCTGTTCCAGGGCTTCCAGGCCGTTGGCCGCGGTGCTCACCTGGTAGCCTTCCTTGCGCAGGATGTACTCGAGGTTGGTGCGGGCGATTTCCTCGTCGTCCACCACCAGCACCTGGGCGGTCTGGAGGCTGCACAGGGTGCGCACCGCCAGGTATTCCAGGATGCGCTCCTTGACGGGTTTGAGGCCGAAGTGCTGGGCCTCCAGGATGCGCTCGGCCCGGGTCAGGTCCAGGTTGTCTTCCGTGAAGCGGTTCCAGGGGAGGCCCAGGAGGTAGTCCAGGTAGTTGAGGCCGATGGAGTACTCGGCCACCCCGGGGTCGGTCTTTTCCAGGCGCTCCAGCTCCTTGCGGACTACCGGGGCGACGTTGTCCGGCAGTGGGGTCCGGTCCACCGCGGCGCGCAGCTCCACGAGCTCCGGTGCGGGCTTGGGGCGCTCCTCTTCCTGTTTGCGGAAAAAGACCATGGTCGCCTTTCTGGGGGCAAAATCCTGGTTCACTATACCGGAAAATACTTAATTTCGCAAATTAATCCGGGGCGACCCTTTTTTTAAGACAATGAATTTCTTAGGGTTTTCCCGCGGCGGAGATTCTCCGGCCACTTCGCGTTGCTATCTGAAACAGTAAGGGGACAGGGATGCAATGGTTGCTAACATACTGATATTAGAGAGATATTTATTAGCACCGAGTCTGGCGTTGCATAATGCAATGGCCGGGGGACGCCGAAATACCGGCGAGTAATAGAATATTAACTTAAATATCAATGAGTTACCTTTTATGGCCGTAGTTGGCAGGGATCTTGAATAATAAAGAGGCAAGAGCCAATCCCTGTCAAAGGAGGCGGGGTTTATGAGTGATTCCAAGAAAAAATTGCCAGAGCAGGGCGGATCGCGGGCCGCCGGGGCCAAGCCCTTCACCCTGGTGGAGGCGGGACCTCCCCGGGAGACGGAGGTCAAGGCCGGCGAGGTCAAACGGAAGATCCTGGTGGTGGCCAAAGACCACGCCTTTACCTCCGGGGTGCTGGACTACGCGGCCAATCTGGCGGCCCGGTTGAACTATGACCTGCTGGCCCTGAACGTCAAACCGGAGCTGGAGTCGGGAGGCAAGGTCTTTTCCCCCTTCAACCGGCACCTGCGGGAAAAGTTCCGGCGCCAATCCCAGGCCTCCCTGGAGCAGGTGCGGCCGGTGCTGGCCAACCAGGGCATAGGCTGCGAGCAGGTGGTGAAGTTCGAAGGCGTGGCCAAGGCGGTCATGGACTTGAGCCACCTCATCAAGCGGGTGGATTTCGTCATCACCGACGCGGGCATCACGGACGAGGAAATCACCGGGGAGATTCCCCTCCCGGTTTTCAGTATCGCCGGATATCAAGGAGAAAAAATTATGGCCAACTGGACGGAAGCCCAGGATTGGGGCCGGATGCGGGCCATCGGCAAAACCGTGGCCTACGGCCTGGGCGCCGCGGCCCTCTACGCCGCGGTGTTCTTGAACGGGGACACGGTGATGCGCTACTTTACCCGGGGCGGCTGGTACGCGGCCCTGCCCATTGCCACGGTCTTCATCGTTTCCTTTGTGCACGGCGCCTTTGCCCACCACCTCTGGTCGGTCTTGGGGATCGAGGCGGTGAAAAGGGTGCAGCCGCGGCCCGAGGTGGCCAAGCGGCCGGTGCAGCGGCGGCGGCCCCGTCCCCAGCTTCGCCTGGACACTTAAAGAGCTCGACATTCCAATGACAAGGAGAATTAGCCATGCATGACGTCGCCGCAGAAGCTGTGAAATTCATAGATTTAAACCTGATCAACATCGGCTTCCTGTTCATCGTCGGGTTCATCGGCGGGCTGGTAAGCGGCTTCATCGGCTCCGGGGGGGCGTTTGTGCTGACCCCGGGCATGATGAGCCTGGGCGTGCCCGGCGCGGTGGCCGTGGCCAGCAACATGTGCCACAAGTTCCCCAAGGCCCTGGTGGGCGCTTATAAAAGATTCAAGTACGGCCAGGTGGACATCAAGCTGGGCCTGGTCATGGCCGCGTCCGCGGGGGTAGGGGTCCAGGTGGGCATCAAGATCCAGGAGTGGATCCTCAGCCGCTGGGGTGAAGCCGGCAGCAACCTCTACGTCAGCCTCTCCTTCGTGGTGGTGCTGGTGGTGGTGGGCGGCTACGTCTTCTGGGACGCCTGGCGCACCCAGAAGTCCGGCGGCGTCGAGATTGTCACCGCGCTGGCCAAGAGGCTGCAGAAGATCAATCTCCCCCCCATGATGCACTTCAAGACCGCGGACGTGCGCATCTCCATGTGGTTTACGCTGCCCATCGGCTTTGCCACCGGCATGCTGGCGGCCACCATCGCGGTGGGGGGCTTCATCGGCGTGCCGGGCATGATCTACGTGCTGGGGGCCTCGAGCCTGGTGTCTTCGGCCACGGAGCTGGTCATCGCCTTTGTCATGGGCTTTGCCGGCACCGTCAAGTGGGCCATGCACGGCATGGTGGACATCCGCCTGACTCTCATCATCCTGGCCGGGTCGCTCCTGGGGGTGCAGTTGGGGGCCATCGGCACCACCTACGTGAAAGAGAACGTCATCAAGATCGTCATGGGCACCATCATGATCATCGTGGCGGTGAGCCGGGCCCTGGCAGTTCCCCAGTACCTGAAGCAGTTAGGGGTGATGTCCCTGAGCGAGACCACCCTTTCGGTCCTCTCCATCATCAGCTTTGCCACCATGTGCATTGCCTTGGGGATCGGGGCGGTCATCATCCTGGGGAGCATGTGGCGGGCCAAGCGGGCGGAGGCCGCCAAGGCCCCGGAATATGCCATGGAAAAGAGCTATGGCTAAGGAATAGCGGCAGCGCCGGCGTCTCTGCCGGCGAACTGCTCCCTTAAAGGGAAATGTAGGGGCGACCCGCCGGGTCGCCCCTATTTTTTAATCCGTAAATTTATAAGCGCTGTTCCGATATCCGTAAATCAATCCCCGATCAAGGGTCAGGCCGAATAGAAAATACATCATTATTAGGCAAATTCCATAGTACTATTTCTGACAAAGGTGACATTGCATCAAAAACACCAAGGTTCTCTCTTACTAGCCTATTCAGCTCATCTCTTGTAATGTAAATCGAAATATACTCATTAATATATACTGATAAAATAATAGATATATTTTGGGTATATCCTTTCCGTGCTTTTTTTATCTTGCCCTCAATAGCTTCCACAATGCGCTTTAGATATATCTCCAATAAATTTTTATCATCGCAAATCGAAACCATTGCTTCTTTTGCCGGAATATGTTCATCAGGAACGCTTCTGTCATTAAGGTAAACGGAGGTCAATTCAACGCCAACTTTTATACCCAAATCATCCCTAAGGATATAGTCAGGTTTATCGCCTTTTGACTCGATTACAAACTGCCTCCCATGTGGCAACCTATTGTAGGCTTCAATAAAGCCGTTTATCTCTAAAATTTCCCTGGAATCCTTATCAGGCCAATTAAATTCCATGATCCTTAATGCCTTACCACGCCCCTCAACTCCCGGGCCTCAGGCAGCGCAGGCTGTAGTCCTCCTTTTTAAAGGCCTGGAGGCAGCGGTTTAGGGTGGCTTCGTTGGCCAGGGCCAGGTCCAGCTGGCGGCAGAAGGCCATGAGGAGGCCGGTGAGCTCCAGGGTCTCCTCGGTTTCCAGGCGCGAGAATTTTACCAGGCGGCCCTGGACCAGGTCGCCCTTGGCCTGGGCCTTGAAGCCCAGGTCGTCCAGGATGCGCTTGAGCAGGCGGGCCCGGCGCTCCCGGCGCTCCAGGGAGGCGGCGCCGCCCTTGAACTGGAAGCTGATGTAATTGTCGTTGCGCTCCTCGGAGAGGTAGGCGTCGACGATGCCGAAGTGGTAGCCCAGGCGGGAGTTGAAGTTGAGGTAGCGGTCGGTGATGATGGCAAAGCTCTTGCCGCCCAGGGACCGCTCGCCCTTACCCATGTCGTACATGGTGTTGGCGAAGACCGAGATGAAGCCCTTGAGGTCCGGGGCCACCAGGCCGGACCAGGTGACGCCGGGGTGCTGGAAGCCCCGGAGCAGGGCCTGGAAAGGCCGGCAAAGGATGTCTTCCTGCTCCACCTGGGCCTGGCCACTGACCCTGAGCCCGCCGCCCAAGTCCAGGATGAACAGGTTCAGGGGCAGGTCGGTCTTGAGGCGGGTGATGCGGCTGGAATCCAGGGCCCGGTCCAGGTCCGGGGTGAACATGGCGTCCATGGCCTTTTCGTGGCAGAAGCGGGTGAGGTCGTGGAGGGTGAGGCAGTTGCCGGCCTGAAATTCCGGGCTGTCGGGGTCCAGGAGGTTCAGGGGCGCGGTGAGCTTGAGGATGCGCTCCAGTTTCTGGAAGACCGGGGAGTCCCGCAGGGCGGCGTCCGGGGCCGGGGGCGGCGTGAGCAATTCCGGGACCACCCCGGGGTAGACCAGGGCGGCGTCGGCGTCCACGGTGATCATCTGGCCGGGGTGGAGCACCTTGGTGGCCCCGCCCACCTCCACCAGGGTGGGGACCCGGAATTCCCGGGCCAGGATGGTCATGTGGTCCGTGGGGCTGCCCACTTCGGTGATAATTGCGGCGATGCGGTCCATGACCAGGACCAGGCGGGCGGAGGGCTGCCGGGCCACCACCACCGCGCCGGCGGGGATGTCCGCCACTTCCTCGTCGTGGAGGAACAGGTGCACGGGTCCCGCGGCCGCGCCCCCCACGGCCCGGATGCCAAAGGTGAGCAGCGGTGGCATCGCGGGCTCCCGGGGGCGTTCCCGGCCTGGGGCGGCGAAGGTGGGAGCGCTGACCCGGAGGGGCCGGGACTGGAGGATCATGAGGTTGCCGGCCTCGCCCACGGTCCACTCGATGTCCTGGGGTCCGCCAAAGTGTTCCTCCAGGTCCAGGGCCAGCTCCGTCAGGGTCTGGACCTGGTCGTCGGTGAGACAGGGGGCCTGGGCCAGCTCCGAGGGCAGGGTGACTTCCATGACGCCCCCCTCGGGGCGGCAGGCCAGGGCCACGGGTTTTGCCGAGATGCGGCGGCTGCGGATGGCGCAGCCTGCCGCCCGGTCCACCTCAAAGAGGTCCGGGGAAATGGTGCCGTCCACCGCGTATTTCCCCAGGCCCCAGACCGCGCTGATGAGCACGGTGTTTTTCTCCGGCGCGTGGGGGTCCCGGGAGAACATGACGCCGCTGGCCCGGGGGGCCACCATGGCCAGGCAGCCCACGGCCATGGGCAGCTCGTTGGCGGTGAACTGCCGATATTTCCAGTAAAAAATGGCCCGGGCGGTGAACTTGCTGGCCACCACCTCTTTGTAAGCCTGGGGGAGCTGGGCCGCGTTAACGTTGAGCAGGGTGAGGAATTGGCCGGCAAAGGAGAACTCCGTGTCCTCGCCCACGGCGCTGGAGCGCACCGCCAGCCAAGGGGTGGGCAGGGTGCGGCCGGCTTTGAGGAGGGCTTCCTCCAGGTCCGGGGGGAGCAGCGAGGCGCGCACCATCTCCTGCAGCTCCAGGCTCACGGCCTCCAGGCTGGCGAGGTCTTCGATGCGGGCCTGGGCCAGGCGCTCTTCCAGGGCCGCGGCCAGGTCCGCGGCCTCCAGAAAGCGTTTATAAGCGGTGGCGGACACGGCAAAGCCCGGCGGCACCGGCAGGCCGATGCGGTTGCCGATCTCCCCCAGGTTGGCCATCTTGCCCCCCACGCTCAGGGCCATCTCCCGGGTCAGACGGGACAGGGGCAAAATATATGGGGTCTCCGGGATTTCCGGGACCGCGACCAGCTCCTGGCCGATGTCGGCCTGCAGCCGGTGCAGCAGAGGCACCAGCTCCGGGTAGCGGTCCTGGGTGAGGTGGTTGAAGGCCGCCACCAGCCGGGAGACGCTGTCGGTGAGCTGGGCCACCTGGGTCTGGAGGTAGCCGGTGTCAAAGAGGAACTCCCCGGTAAGCTTTTCCTCCATGTCCGCCATAAGCTCCAGGGCCCGGTTATTGTCCTCCAGGAGGGCGCGAAAGTCCTGGAACTTCTCCTGCAGGCGGACCTGTTCGTCCTCTTCTTCCTTCAAAAACCGCCGCAGGAATTTAAAGACCATTTAGAACTCCGTGAGCAGTGAGCAGTGAGGAAAAAACAAATCCACCCTTGAGGTAGTGATATGCCCCAATATCGCCTTCATCAGTCAAAAAAGATTCTGTAACTTCTGCCACATTTCTGCGGGCATGGGCCGCCTCTGCCCTCTGCCCTCTGCCAACTGCTGACTGCTCACTGCTCACTGTTTTTTCAAGGCCGCCAGCTCCCCCTGCATGCGCTTCCACTCCAGGGCCCGCTTGATGGTGATGAGGATGGTCTCCTTACGGAAGGGCTTGGTGATGAAGTCGTAAGCCCCCTTCTGGATGGCCTCCTCCGCGGTCTCGATGGTGCCGTAGGCGGTGATGATGATGATGGGGAGCCTCGGGTCGATCTTCTTGATGATGTCCACCAGGTCGATGCCGTCCACCAGGGGCATCTTCAGGTCGGTGATCACCAGGTCAAAAGGTGCTTCCTGGAGGAGCTTGCTCACCTCCAGGGGGTTGTTGGTGGTGACCACCTCATAGCCGGTCTTGTCCATGAGGATGGTTTTCAGCAACCGCAGCATGTTGGGTTCGTCATCTACGACCAATAACCTCTCGGCCATACGTTCCTCCTGGGCCTGGCCCCTCTAATAAATGCCGGCCGCGCCCACGTCCCCCTCCTCCGGGGCGGCCTCGGCTCCGGGGCCGGGGGCAATGGGCAGGTAAACGGTAAAGGTGGTGCCGTGCTTCTCGGGGAATTCCTCCGCGGGGAAGCTGGTGAAGAGTATGGTCCCCCCGAACTTGGTGATGATGCCGTAGCTCATGGACAGTCCCAGGCCGGTGCCTTCCCCGGTTTTTTTGGTGGTGAAGAAGGGGTCGAAGATCTTGGCCTGGGCCTCCCGGGGGATGCCGTTGCCCGTGTCGCTGAACTCGATGGCCACCCGTTTGGCGTCGGGGGCCAGGCGGGTTTCCACCTGGAGCAGACCGCCGCCCTTCATGGCGTCCATGGCGTTGTTGACCATGTTGATGAAGACCTGCTGCAGCTCCCGTGGGTCCCCCTTGGCCCGGGGCAGGTCCGGGGCCAGGGTGCTCTCCAGGCGGATCTTCTTGGTGAGCAGGGTGTTTTGCACCACGACCAGCATTTTTTGCAGGGTGGCGTTGACATCCGTGGAGGTCTCGGTGCGCTCGGGGCTGCGGGCGAAGGTGAGGAGGTTCTCCACGATCTTCTTGCATTTCAGCCCCTCTTCCTCCATGACCTGCAGGTTCTCGTGGACCTCCGGGAGGTCTTCGGTCTTTTCCAGCAAGTGTTCGGCGAAACCCAAGATGACGGTGATGGGGTTGTTGATCTCGTGGGCCACGCCCGCGGCCAGGGTGCCTATGCTCGCCAGCTTTTCCATGTTGATGAGGCGGTCCTCCAGGGCTTTGCGGCCGGTGATGTTGCGGGAGATGATCTCGTAGCCGTAAATCTGGCCCTGGTCGTCTTTCAGGCCCACGATGCTGGTGGAGAACCAGAACTCCTGGTCGCCGATGACCACCGGGTGGCGCTTGCTGCGGGTGCCGCCGGTTTCCGCCACTTCCTTCAGCCATTCCAGATGAAAGTCCGCGGACTTCCAGGCGAAGATGTCATGCAGGGTGCGGCCTACGAATTCCTGGGGCTGGACCTCCCCCAGGCGTCCCTGGCCCAGGGCCACGGTAAAGAGATTGACGGCATAGCGGTTGATGGAGTGGATGCGGCCGTCGGGGTCCACCGTATAGATGAGGTCCGCGGCGTTCTCCACCAGGCCCTGGTAGCGGGCCTCGGACTTCTGGAGCTGCTCCTTGGCCCGGGCCACTTCAATCTCGAGGGTGCCGGACAACTCCCGTTCATAGCGGAAATTCAGGAGGATGATGGTGCCCGTGAGGACCACGAAGCCGATGATCACCTGGAGGAAGAACTGCCTGAGGTAGAGGGAGTGGACCACGCCCTCCACTTCGCTGGCGGGGGCCACCACCGCCACGGACCAGAAGGGCGTCCCCCGGTCGGCCCGGCCGAGGGCAGGTTCGCCCAGATGTACCGGGGCGTAGGCGATGAGTTTCTGGATTTCCCCGGCCAGGCCGCCGTGCCAGCCGGAGATATAAGTGCCCCAACCCTCCTGGCCGGTGAGCATCTTCTCCCGCTGGATTTCGTTGATGGCGTCGAAGGAGATGGCGGGCATGCGTTCCTTGCGCACGGTAAAGGCATTCCTGCCGATGAAGTCTTTCTCGGGATGACTCAGGAAGGTGCCCTGGTTGTCCATGACCCAGGCATAGCCGGTCTTGCCGCTCTTGATCTGCCGGGTGAACTTGTTGGCCAGCTGGTGCGCGTCAATATAAAAGGCCAGGACCCCGGCAAAGGCCCCGGAGGGGTGCGGGTGGGCTTCGTCCACCGATTCCTCGTAGGTGGGCACGGCCAGGCACATGATGAGGCGGCCGGTGTAATTGGGGACGCTGGTGGAAACCGGCCCCACAAAGACCCGGCCTTTGTTTTCCGGCTGGCGGGCCCACTCCAGGCAGGGAAGGTCTCGAAAGGAGCCGGAGACCACATGGTCCAGGCCCCGGGAGTCCACCATGAAAGCCCCGGTCCCCTCCTGGGTAAGGCGCCGGATCTCCACCACGCCTTCTTCCCGCACGCTGGCCAGGGTGGCCCGCATGCGGTTGGCCCAGGTGAGCTTCTCCAGGTATTGGATGGAGGGGGAGAAGTTAAGGGTGCTCAACTCCCGCTTCAGGAAATTGATGTCCTGCTCCAGCAGGCCGGCGGTATACCGGGCCAGCACCAACTGCTGCTGGTTAAAGTCCTCCTTGACAATTTCCCGCATCTGGCCCGCGGACTTAACGCCCAGATAGATGCTGGTCCCCAGGAGCATCAGGTTCAAGGCCAGGACCAGGGCCAGGGCATGTTGGGACACCAGGAAGGGAAAGCGGCGCATCTCAGTTGGTCCCCTCGTCTTGCTCTCTAAAGAAAATCGTTCATGAAGCGATACCCGGTGTTTGCCAGGAACCCTGTCCGGTCCAACTGGCAAAAACCGCTTCTTCCCGGGGACAGCAGGGCCGGCAGTAAAGTTGGGATTTTTGTTTGATTTTAGCGGATTTAGGGGTTGGGGTCAAGTTTGTTGGGACCCAGGGCCAGGGACCCGGAAGCAGGCCCCAAAGAAAAAGGCGGCCCGGAAGGGGCCGCCTTTTCCGGGATTAAATTTTCCCGCTTAGTCTTGCATGGTCTTGACCACCCAGACGGAGCAAGGGGCGTAGGTCACCACCTTGGACGCGGTGGAGCCCAGGAAGGAACGGGTCTTGGCCCCCAGGCCCCGGCTGCCGATGACCACCAGGTCGGCCTTCTCCTTGAGGGCCGCGTCCACGATTTCTTCCGGGACGGAAGGTCCGGTGGCCAGCAGGCTCTTGGGGGTGACGCCCTTTTCCTGGGCCTGGGCCTTGGCCAGGGTCAGGGCGCCTTCGGCTTGGCGCCTCAGTTTGTCAGCCACATAATGGCCTTCGGATCCCAGGTCAAGTAAATCGGGGACCACGGCCAGCAGGAGCACCTCGGACGGCGGCTGGGACAGGGCCAGGGTGCAGGCGGCCTCCACGGCCTTAAGGGAGAAGGCCGAACCATCCACGGGTACGAGTATCTTCATGGGTGCACCTCCTCCTTAATGCAGGCCCTTGTCGGCCTTTTCCTTTTTAAAGCCCTGCCACAGCTTGACCATGATGACCACGCACATCCCGAGGGCGGCGCACATCACCACCCAGGCGGCCGAGGTGTTGAACCTGAATTGTTTCAAGGCCACCGACAGGCCCGCCAGGATGATCATGATGGCAAAGAGCAGGCGGATGCCGTAGCCCCGGACGTACTTCACCGCGGTGACGCCGATCTGGGCGCCGATGGAGGCGCCCATGAGCATGAGGATGGCGGCGATGATCTCCACCCGGGCCTTGACGCCGTAAGTGAAGCAGCCGTAAGCCCCGGAGAAGAGCACGGAGAACAGGTCGGTGCCCACGGCAATGGCGGTGGGGCAGCCGATGAGGTAGATGAGGGCCGGCATGCGGATGAAGCCGCCGCCCACCCCCAGGAAGCCGGAAAGCCAGCCGGTGAAGAGAAAGACCCCGGTGACGGTCCAGAAGGAGATGGTGATGCCCGAGGCGGGGAAGTGGATCATGGGCGGCAGGTTCCAGGCCTTGCGGGGCGGAACCGGGGCGCCGGCCCGGGCGGCAGCCATCTTGGCGGCCTGGGCCGCGGCCCGCTTGTCCTTGGTGAAATAGTCATAGAGCATGTAGAGGCCCAGGCCGAAGAGCAGGAACATGTAAGTGTAACGCACCACCGGGCCGGCCAGGCCCACCTTGGTGAGCCACATGACGTTCCGGGCCCCGATCTCCACGCCGATGACCGAGCCGACGATGGAGAGCAGCCCCAACTTCATGTCCACGTTGCCCATCTTGCGATGCTTGGCAGTGGCAACGATGGACTTGCCGAAGATGTGGGCCAAATCCGTGCCGATGGCGTAGGCCATGGGAAAGCCGAAGATATTGAGGGCCGGGGTGACCACCCAGGCGCCGCCGACCCCGAAGAAGCCCCCTAAAACCCCCACCGAGAAGCCGATGGCCACCAGGATGAGGGCATTGAAATGCATTTCGGCAATCGGCAGGTAGATATCAAACATGGTGCCTTCCTCCCTATCCGGGTGTTATTCGTGGTGCTCGATCTTGCTGACTTCCATGCCGATCATCTTCAGGATGACGTCGGTGACCAGAGCGATGAGCAGCCCCACCACACCCATGAGCACCGTGACGATAATGGCGTAAATCCAGAGGTTTTCGTTGTACCACTTGCCGAAGAAGAAGTTGATGCCGCTAAGTTTGGTCAGGTCCAACTTTTTCTGAAGCAGTTCAGCCTTCTCCTCCGCGGCGAACAGCATGGTGGCGGGCACACTCAGCAAGAGGAAGTTAAGGACCAGGGTCAGCGTCCTTTTCACAGTTGTTCACCTCCCTTTTCACGGTTTACAATGAAATCAGAGCGACGGCTCCGGGTGCCGGAGGCCGGAGGGACAATTATCTCCTGACCCCTCTCAAGCAATGGCCGTGCCAAGGAAAGAGAGGCCCGGGAATTGGCTAATTGGGTGGAATAGGTTAATAAATCCGGCTTCCCCCGGAGGCTGGGCGGTGCGGTTCTGTCAAGAATTTTTACAGTTTGTAAAACCGCCAAACTTAGTCTGATCACGGAAAGGTCTCCTGTCGGGATTCTTTACATTTGCCTGAATTAAGGCGTCAATACCAAAGGGCAGAAGTTAGTGAATTATTTCACATTATCTCAGTAAAAAATTATTATCCCTCCAGGGCCAAGTCAAGGTAAATTTTCAGAAGCAGGTTTTTTTATGGGATGGCTGGATTTCTTCCGGAGAAAAAGGCAGCCACCGGCCTCTGGTCCGGCGCTCAAGGAGATCTGGCGCGGCTTTCAGCAGGTGCTGGCAGCCAACAACGAGGCGCTGGTGATCATGGGGGACCTGGAGGAGAGGCTCTCGGGCCACAACGGGGTGGACCTGCGCTACCTGCGGGGCTGCGTGGCGGCCCTGGACCGGCATTTTGCCGCACTGGTAGCGGCGCTCTCCCAGATGTCCGGGGGGGCCTGGCCGGAGCTGGAGGGCTCCCGGGCGCGCATCCAGGAGGCCCTGCACCGGCGTCTGGAGGAGCGCCCGGCCTTTCCCGTGAGCCCGCTGCTGGTGCGCCTGGAAGACGCCACCCCTGAGCTTCTCCCCGCCCTGGGGGGGAAGGCAGGGAACCTGGCCCGGGTAAAGAACCAGATAGGCTTGCCGGTGCCCGACGGGGCGGTGGCCACCCTGGGGGCCTACAAGCTCTTTATGGAGCAACCGGTGCCGGTGGGCTCAGGCAGCCTCATGGAGCGGCTCAATGAGCGGCTGGCGGATCTGGACCTGGCGGATGACCTCATGGTGGAGCAAACCGCGCAGGAGCTTCAGTCCCTGGTACTGGCCCAGGACATCCCCCGGGAGCTGGAAGAGGCCTTGATTTTCGAGGCCCGGCGCCTCGCCCCGCCGGGAGTCCTGCTGGCGGTGCGCAGCAGCGGGGCCCGGGAAGACATTGCCGCTACCTTTGCGGGCCAGTACGAAACCTTTTTGGGGGTGACACCGGAGGAGGTGCCCCGGAGCTGGCGCCAGGTGGTGGCCAGCCAGTTTGGGCAGCGGGCCTTGATCTACTTCAAGATCCAGGGGCTGCTGCTGGAGGAGGCAGCCATGGGGGTCCTGCTGCACCGCCTGGTGGACGCCGAGGCCGCGGGGGTGATGTTCACTAGCGACCCGGAGTCCTGCGACGCGGACCGGGTGGTGGTGAGCGCGACCTGGGGCCTGGCCGCGGACCTGGTGGGCGGCAAGGTGAGCGCGGACGAGTACCTCATCTCTAAAGAAACAGGGAAATTGCTCACCGCCAAGGTGGGGCGCAAGGACTGGCGCCTGTCCCTGCAGGAGGGGCGCCTGGGCCGGCAGCCGGTATCCCCGGAGCGGGTCGCAGCCCCGGCCCTGGAGGAGGCGGATCTGGCCAGGCTGGCGGCCTTTGCCCGGGCCTTGGAAGAGTATTGCGGCTGCCCTCATGACGTGGAGTGGGTCAAGGACCGGCAGGGGCAGCTCTACGTGGTGCAGTCCCGGCACCTCAAGCTGGCGGATACCCGGGAGCGTTGTGCCCAGGTAATGGCCCAGGCGGTGGTCGGGGCCGAGGTGCTTTTGGAGGAGGGCCGCATCGGCTCCCTGGGGGTGGCCGCGGGACCGGTGTTCCATCTCCCGGATGGGGTGTCCCTGGCGGAGGTGCCGTTCGGGGTGGTGCTGGTGGCCCCGCGCACCACGCCCCAGCTGGCGCCGGTGCTGCCCCGGGTGGCGGCGCTGGTCACCGACGTGGGCTCCCCCACCGGGCACCTGGCCCTGGTGGCCCGGGAATACGGCGTCCCGGCGCTGGTGGACACCGTGCGGGCGGGAGAGGTCCTGCCCGAAGGGGCGGAAGTGACGGTGGACGCGTTCCACGGCAAGGTTTATCGCGGGCGGGTGGAGGAGCTGTTGCGCTTCCAGACGCGGCCGGCGCCCCAGCTCATGACCACTCCCGGGTATGAGAAGGTCCGGGCGGTGGTGGACCTCATCGTGCCCCTGACCCTGGTGGACCGGCGCAGCCCGGAATTCAAAGCGGAGAACTGCAAGACCTACCACGACATCACCCGCTTCGCCCACGAGAAGTCCATCCAGGTGATGTTCGGCCTCATGGACGAGGTGGCGGCAGGCAGGGTGTCGGCCTTGCGGCTCCTGAGACTGAAAACGGACCTTCCCCTCAACCTGCACCTGGTGGACCTGGGCGACGGGCTGGCCAGCCACCAGACCCCGGTGCCCCCGTCAGACATCCTCTCGGTGCCCTTCAAGGCCCTGTGGCGGGGCATCAGCCACCCGGGCATCACCTGGGCCGGCCCGGTGCCCGTGAGCGTCAGCGGCTTTCTTCACATCCTGGGACAGACGGCCATCCGGCCGCCGGAGAAGTTCTGGGACAAGACCTACGCCATCGTCGCGGCCAACTACGTCAACTACGCCTGCCGGCTGGGCTACCATTTCCAGAGTGTGGACTCCTATTGCGGAGCGGTGGCCACGGACAACTACATCAACTTCGCGTTCAAGGGCGGGGCCGCGGACGACACCCGGCGGGTCCGCCGCATCCGCCTCATCGCCCGGGTCCTGGAGCGGCTGGGCTTCGAGATGGAGATTCACCACGACGTCATCCGGGCCCGGTTCCGCAAGCGGCCTGCGGCGGAAACCCAGGAGAGGCTGGACCTGCTGGGCCGCCTCATGGCCTACGTGCGCCAGATGGACATGCTCATGAGCGACGACGCCGTCAGCGAGGTGCTGGCGGAGCGCTTCCTGGCCGGCCATTACGAGCGCCCCGGCCAGGAGAAGCAGGAAGTTGTGGAAGGATAGTTCAAAGTTCAAGGTTCAAGGTTCAAAGTCCAAGTTTCGAGTTTCGAGTTTCGAGTTGAAGAGCCTGTGCTGGCCACAGGGACTGGAAAGGGGAAAGACGCACTGGCCGCAGCGAAAGTTGGATTTCTATTAGGACTGCTGCTTTGGGTCGGCGGTGCGGGGGAAGCCTGGGCCGCGGCGGGGCCCGGTGCTGCCGCGGGCGGCAGCACCCCCTGGTGGGTCTGGGTCCTGGTGCTTCTGGCTTTCTCCTTCGTGGTGGGCATCGTCTCCCTGCTGGGAGGCATGGGGGGCGGCACCCTCTTTGTCTCCGTAATTGCCGGGTTTTTGCCCTTTCACCTGGACTTTGTGCGCTGCGCCTCCCTGCTGGTGGCCTTGACCGGGGCCCTGTCCGCGGGCCCGGGCCTTCTGCGCTTCGGCATGGCGGACCTGCGGCTTTCTCTGCCCGCGGCCCTGATGACTTCCAGCGGCGCCATCCTGGGAGCCCTGGTGGGGCTGAGACTCCCGGCTCACGTTATTCAGGTGGCCCTGGGGTTGGTCATCCTGGGGGTCGTGGCCATCATGCTCCGGGCCCGGCGTCTGGAGTACCCGGAGGTGCCGGAGGCCGACTTTATTTCGGCCTTCCTGGGCATCCGGGGGGTTTATCTGGACCGGGCCACGGAGGAGGAAATCTCCTGGCAGGTGCACCGCACCCCCCTGGCCTTGCTGGCTTTCTTAGGGATCGGCATCATGGCCGGGGTCTTCGGCATCGGCGCGGGCTGGGCCAACGTCACGGTGCTCAACCTCTTCATGGGCGCGCCCCTGAAGGTGGCGGTGGGGACCTCCAAGCTCATCGTGGCCATCACCGACACCAGCGCGGCCTGGATTTACCTCCATTCCGGCGCGGTGCTGCTCATGGTGGTGGTGCCCTCGATTATCGGCATGATGCTGGGCAGCTGGGTGGGGGTGCGCATCCTGGTGCGCCTGGCGCCCATCAAGCTGCGCTACATCGTCCTGGGCCTGCTGCTTTTTGCCGGGGTGCGGTCCCTGCTCAAAGGCTTGGGTATCTGGAATTGACGGAGGAATTATGACTCCCGGGAGCGACATCCAGCTATTTTACGCCCGCATCCTGGACCGGGCGGCCAAGTTGGGCTTCCTCTTTCTGTTAGTGACCTTCGCCATTTACCTGTGCGGGATTCTCAGCCCCTATGTGCCCCTGGAAGACCTGCCCCGGTATTGGAGCCAGCCGGCCTCCCAATACCTCAAGGGGGCCCAGGTGCAGACGGGCTGGGCCTGGCTGCACGAGCTGCACCATGGCGACTTCCTCAATTTCCTCCCCATTGCCATCCTGGCGGCGGTGGCCATCCTGAGCTACCCGGCAGTGGGCTACAAATTTTTCCGCAATGGCGAGATTGTCATGGGAATAATAGTTATCTTGGAGATCATGGTCCTGACCCTGGCGGCGTCCGGGATTTTAAAGATGGGGGGGCACTGAGGTGGAACGGCCGCCCATCTGTCCCGCGCGGCTGGAAAAGCTCCTGGTGTGCACCGACGGCTCGCCGGACAGCCAGGGGGCCCTGACCGGGGCCCTGGCCCTGGCCCAGTCTTGCAGCAGCAAGGTCTACATCCTCCAGGTGCTGGAGTTCAACCCGGAGTTCGAGGCCCAGGCACCGGAGGTGGTGGCCCAGTGGGAGGAGCGGGTGCATCAATACCTGCAAGCCTGCCGGGCCGCGGCGGAGGCCGCGGACGTGCCCCTGGAGACCAGGGTGCGCCGGGCCGAGGTCGCGTCTGTCGGCATCGTGGCGGAAGCGGAGAAGATCAAGCCCGACCTCATCATCATGGGCCGGCGGGGCAGGTCCCGGCTCTTCCGGCTGATGATGGGGAACGTCACCGCCCGGGTCATCGGCTACTCGCCCTTTAATGTCCTGGTGGTGCCCAAGGGCGTGCCCCTGGAATTCAAGCGCATCCTGGTGGCTTCGGACGGCTCCCCCCACAGCTACGCGGCCTGGGACGAAGCCCTGTTCATCACCCAACGGGTGGGGGCCGAGCTCCTGGCGGTGTCCGTGGCCCGGGACGATCGGGAAGTGCCCACGGCCCAAGCCATTGTCCAGAGACTGAAGCAGGAAGCGGACTACAAGGGGAGCAGCCTGGAGACCATGGTGCTCCAGGGCCGCCCTTATGAGGCCATCGTCCAGGCGGCCCAAGAGAGAAAGGCGGACCTCATCGTCATGGGGGCCTTGGGCATGAGCGGGCTCACCTCCTTGCTCATGGGGAGCGTCACCGAACGGGTCATCGCCAGCGCGCCTTGCGCGGTGCTGGTAGTGAAAAAGGTGATTTAGGTGTCATAAAATTATTTCTGGAAGAAGACACCTGGAGGCGAGAACGCGGTAAAATTGCAAGCGGGAGGAAAAAGATGGCTAAAACCCTCGCCTGTCCGGCGGAGTGGGAGAAACTGCTGGTGTGCACCGACGGTTCCGAGGAGAGCCAGGGGGCCGTGTCCCAGGCCCTGGCCCTGGGGCGGGTTTGCGGCAGCCGGGTCTATGTGCTGCAGGTGCTGGAAATCATTCCCGAATTCGAAGCAGTGGCGCCGGAGCTCCGGGGCCGCCTGGAGGAGGAGATCCGGGGCCAGATGAAGGGGGTTGAGGCCCGGGCCCAAGAAGCGGGGGTGGTCATGGAGGCCCGGGTGCGCCACGGCATTTCCGTGCACGGCACCATCCTGCAAGAGGTGGATGAAATCCAGCCCCGCCTCATCCTCATGGGCCGCTACGGCCGCGCCGGCCTGGCCCGGCTGCTCATGGGCAGCGTCACCGCCCGGGTCATCGGCTTCAGCCCCGTGGACGTGCTGGTGGTCCCCCGGGGCGCGACCGTGGCCTTCGGGAAGATCCTGGTGGCCTCCGACGGCTCCCCTTGCAGCACCGTGGCCTTTCAGGAGGCGGTGGCCATGGCCCAGCGGGCCGGCAGCCAGCTCCTGGGGGTCTGCGCGGCCCGGGAGGAAGGAGAGTTCCTGGAGGCCCAGCAGATCGTCCACCAGATGGTGGAAGCGGCCAACCGGGAAGGGGTGGCCCTGCAGGGCTCGGTGCCCGCGGGCCAGCAGCCCGACGACGCCATTGTCCAGACGGCAATGCGCAACAACGTGGACTTGATCGTCCTGGGGAGCCACGGCCGCACCGGTTTGAAGAGACTGCTCATGGGCAGCGTCACCGAGCGGGTCATCGGCGCCAGCCCCGTGCCGGTGCTGGTGGTCAAGAAAAAATAGTTTTCGGCTTCCAGTTTTCCGTATGTGGGAATAACCAGCTTGAAGTGTTGGTGAGTTCTAGGCGGACGCGGCGCAAAAATAAGACAACTGAAAACTGAAAACCGGAGATATTTATGCCTTTTTCGTCCACCATCGCCCAACTGGGAAAACTGCTGGTCTGCACCGACGACTCCCCGGAGAGCCAGGGAGCCGTAACCCTGGCCCTGGACCTGGCCCGGGCCGCGGGGAGCCAGGTCTATCTCCTGCAGGTGCTCACCCTGGTGCCGAGTTATGAGCTGCACTCCCCGGACCTGCTGCCGCCCATGCCGCGGTTGGACCAGGAGCTGATGGCGGCACGGGAGGCCGCGGTGCGGCATAACCTGGAGGCCTGGAAGACCAGGGCCGGGGAGCAAGGCGTGGCCCTGGAGGTCCTGGTCAGGGCCGCGGTCTCTCCCTATGCCGGCATCCTGGAGGAGGCCGAATCACTTCAGCCGGACCTCATCGTCATGGGCCGCCACGGCGCCACGGGGCTCACCCGGCTGCTCATGGGCAGCGTCACCGCCCGGGTCATCGGCCACAGCCCGGTGAACGTCCTGGTGGTGCCGCCGGGCGCGGCCAGGCCGGCCTTCAAGAAGGTTTTTCTGGCCCACGACGGTTCCCAATACAGCGCCGCGGCCTGGGAGGAGGCCTTGCGGCTGGCCGCGTACTTCGGCGCGGCCCTCATCGCCGCCACCGTAGCCCCGGACAAGGAGGCGGACGAGGCCCTGGAAATCACCCGGACTTTGCGGGCCCGGGCGGAGCAGCGGGGCCTTACCCTGGACACCATGGTCCTCCGGGGCCGGCCCGACGAGGCCATCGTCAGCGCGGCCCGCTTCAAGGAGGCGGACCTCATCGTCTTGGGCAGCCACGGCCGCACGGGCTTGGCGCGCCTCCTCGTGGGCTCCGTGGCCGAGCGGGTCATCGGCCAGGCGCCGTGTCCGGTGCTGGTGGTGAAGAAGAAGTAAGGTGTGCCCTGCTGCCTTACATAACTAATGAAGCCTTGTTATATTGCAGATAATGGCAAGGTATATGGAATTTTATGATGTCACCTTTTGTGGCAGAAGGAGACTATCGACAAGTAGGCAAATTTAAAAGCCTATCACGGGAACCGCATCTTCACTGCCCCTTCCCTTCTTCCCAGAAAGATTAACTTAATATTTTCATTGACATCCCCTCACCCTCCTCCTAAATACCTGCCCTGTAAAATTTCATTGACATTTGCACCAATCTGTGCTTTCGTCTTTATTCCAGAAACAAGCCAAACCCGCCGTGAGGCGGGGGCGGAAAGCTACGGGTCTCCTCTGGGGGAGGAGAAGATAGCCGGGTTGCCTGGAATGAGGCAGTCCGGTTTTTTTCTGGACCACCAAATAAGCGGCCCAAGCCCTTGCACATTTAGCAACCTAACATTCAAGGAGAAAGGACATAATGAAAAAGCAAGGTCTGCTGGTGGTGAGTTTCTTATCATTCAACCATTCTCTATTTATGGGAGGTTAAGATGAAAAAATCAACCGCAATTCTTTCGACCATTTTATCTGTGCTTGTTGTTGTAACAATTTCCCAGGCTTATGCGATCGAAGAAGGTGGGTGTTGGGTTTCTGGAGGCGGCACCCTTGGTTGTGCTGGTGATAGCCAGCGTGGTAGCTTTGGTGGCAATGCCATGACGATGAAAGACAGGAGTGTAAGGGGGACGTGGACGCACATTTCTCAGGACTCAGAAGTAATTTTCCAAGGGGAGGTGCATTATATCATATGTAAAAAATTTCCTTCTCTGAGCGGGCCAGGAGTGCCAACGGCTTATCCAAATTATGCTAATTTTGGCGGAACGGGTGTGTTCAATGGCGACGATGGTTACTACTTCGATGTCAAGGTTTTTGATCACGGAGAGCCCGGAAAATACCGCGACCGCTATGCCATCGATATTTATGATTCTACTAAGACTCTTGTCTATCACGCTGACGGGCAAAACACAAGGTACTGTCACGAGTGCCTTGAAGATGATGACGTAACCCTGGATCTTGCTTGGGTCTTAGACCTCGGGTGTATTTCGGGCGGCAATGTGCAGATCCACCCGCCAGTTGGGGGGCATCCTTATTAGCACAATCCGACGAATCAACTTAACAAAAGCAGGCAGGGTCAGAGATGCCCCTGCCTGTTTTTTCTGGGTCTAGAAAAATTCAGGATGTCTGAGTCGATTGAAGATAACTGCTATATATTTACTACTTTCCACTATAAACCCTGGTTTCTTTTCCCCTGGGATAAAGCGCTTTTCACGGTCTCCGGCAGTTCCTGCGCCCGCCAGTGGGCGTCGATGGCCACCAGGTGGGCGGTGCCTTCGGCGATGAGCTCGTCGCCTTCCTCCGGGTAAAACTCGAAGCGGAAGATCACGGCCTTGTTGCGCACCTCCTGGACCCGGGTGTCGATGCGCAGGGTGTCGCCGTAGCGGGCCGGGCGGCGGAAGCGGCACCAGGCCTCGACGATGGGCAGGCCAAAGCCTTCTTGGACGTTCTTAAAGGTCTCTTCGGGCTTGAGGCCACACTCCCTTAAGAACTCTTCAATGGCCCGGTGGCAGTAGCGGAAGTAGCTGACGAAATAGACGATGCCGTAAGGGTCGGTGTCGCCGAAGCGCACTTTTACCTGCGTGCGGTGCACTCCTCCTGGCAGGGGGGTCTGGGACCGGCTCATTCGTCCCTGAGGCTCCTTTCCGGGAGGCAGGGCAACCTGCCCCCTCTCCCTGGGCCATTATAAGCTGCCGGGGGAGGCTAGGGAAAAGAAAAATATCTCAAGAAGCGGTTGACAGGACCGTGAAAAGAAAATAATCTTCGCTAGTCCCAGTAACTCGCCCAGATATTTCCCGACTCCTCGCTCGCTGGTGATTCCCGGTTGGTAATGTCCTGCGGGGAGATGGTTTATGGTGAAAAGGAGTGGCCCATGAAGACGGTGGCGGAAAAGCTCCGGGAGCTGAAGGAAAAAGAGGCGCAGATCAGGGGCATGGGCGGGCCCAAGGGGGTGGAGAAGCAGCACGCCTCCGGCAAGCTCACGGCCCGGGAGCGCCTGGACCTGTTTTTTGATGCCGGGACCTTCCGGGAGACGGACATCTTTGTCCGGCACCGCTGCGTCAATTTCGAGATGGAGAAGGTGGAGATCCCCGCGGACGGGGTGGTCACCGGCTTCGGGCTGGTAAACGGCCGCCCGGTCTTTGCCTTTGCCCAGGATTTCACCGCCCGGGCCGGCTCCCTGGGGGAGATGCACTCCAAGAAGATCTGCAAGGTCATGGACCTGGCGCTCAAAGCCGGGGTGCCCTTCGTGGGCTTCAACGACTCCGGCGGGGCCCGCATCCAGGAGGGGGTGGACTCACTCTCCGCCTACGGCCAGATCTTCTACCGTAACGCCATCGCCTCCGGCGTCATCCCCCAGATTTCCGCCATCATGGGCCCCACCGCGGGGGGCGCGGTGTACTCCCCGGCCATGACGGACTTCATTTTCATGGTGAAGAACACCTCGTACATGTTCATCACCGGCCCGGACGTCATCAAGAGCGTCACCGGGGAGGAGATCACCTTTGAGGACCTGGGCGGGGCCATGGCCCACAACATGAAGTCCGGCGTGGCCCACTTCGCCTGCGAATCCGACGCCGACGCCATTGACCAGATCAAGCGCCTGCTGAGCTTCCTGCCCAACAACAACCTGGAAGACCCGCCCGCCATCCCCTGCGCCGACCCGGTGACCCGGGAGGAGCCGGCCCTGGATGCCATAGTCCCGGACAACCCCCGGGCCTCCTACGACATGCACGACGTCATCCGGGCCATCGTGGACGACGGCGACTTCTTCGAGCCGCACCACTACTACGCCCAGAACATGGTGGTGGCCTTCGCCCGGCTGAACGGCAAGCCCATCGGCATCATCGCCAACCAGCCCAAGGTGCTGGCGGGCTGCCTGGACGTGGACGCGGCGGACAAGGCCACGAGGTTCATCCGCTTCTGCGACGCCTTCAACATCCCGCTCCTCACCATCGCCGACGTGCCCGGCTACCTCCCGGGCAGCGACCAGGAGTGGCGGGGCATCATCCGCCACGGCGCCAAGCTGTTGTGGTGCTACTCCGAGGCCACGGTGCCCAAGGTGACCCTGATTACCCGCAAGGACTACGGCGGCTCCTACCTGGCCATGTGCTCCCGGGACCTGGGCGCGGACATGGTCCTGGCCTGGCCCACCGCAGAGATCGCGGTCATGGGCGCGGAAGGCGCGGCCAACGTCATCTTCCGCCGGGACATTGCCGCGGCCCCGGACCCGGAAGCCAAACGCGCCGAAATCATCGAGAACTACCAGAACCTCTTGTACAACCCTTATATCGCTGCGTCCCGGGGGTTCGTGGACCAGGTGATTTTGCCCCGGGAGACCCGGCCGCGGCTCATCGAGGCCCTGGAGGTCATGCGCACCAAGCGGGAGACCCTGCCGCCCAAGAAGCACGGCAACATTCCCGTGTGAGCAGTGAGCGGTGAGCAGTGAGCAGTAGGGGCGGGGTTTCCCCGCGCAGAGACACCCGAGGGCGGGTGTCCTACATGGCCGGCAGGGACGCCGGCGCTAGCGACAACTTTGAACCTTGAACCTTGAACCTTGAACTTGAGGTAAAGATGCCCATCAAACCGCAGATCCTGGCGGCCATCAGCGGGGCCATCGGCGCCTACCTGGCAGACGAGGAGGCCCTGTTGGCCCAGCAAGCCGCGGCCGCGGCCTATGCGCCCCCTCCGGGGCCGCCGCCCAGCCTCTGGGGCGTGGCCGGCCGCCAGTGGGCCATGCAGATGCGTCTGCTGGCGCAGCGCCGCAGTTTGAGGTGAGTGAGCGGTGAGCAGTGAGCAGTGAGCAGTCAGGAAAAGACACCTCCCGCCGTTTTCATTAACTGCTCACTGCTCACTGCTTAATCCAACGATATTAAAAGGGAAAGCTCTGAGAATCTCCAAGAGGTACTAAAAGGAGCAAATATATGGCCGGGAAAAATCCCATCAAGTTCACGGACACCACCTTCCGGGACGGGCACCAGTCGCTGTTGGCCACCCGCATGCGCACCGAGGACATCCTGCCCTTCATGGAGCGCATGGACCAGATGGGCTACTTCGCCCTGGAGGTGTGGGGGGGCGCCACCTTCGACACCACCCACCGCTTCCTGGGGGACGACCCCTGGGAGCGCATCCGCACCATCAAGGGGCTCTTGAAGAAGACGCCCACCATGATGCTGCTCCGGGGCCAGAACCTGGTGGGGTACCGCAACTACGCGGACGACGTCTCCTACCGCTTCGTGCGCTACGCCGCGGACGCGGGGGTGGATATCTTCCGGGTCTTCGACGCCCTGAACGACCAGCGCAACTGGGAGGTCTCCGTCAAGGCCCTGATGGACGCCAAGAAGCAGGGCCTCATGGCCCATTTCCAGGCTGCGGTGTGCTTTTCCCTGACCCAGCAGCGCATGGGCGGCGAGGTCTTCAACCTAAAATACTATGTGGACTTCGCCAAGCGGTCCGTGGACATGGGGGCCGACTCCTTCTGCCTCAAGGACATGGCCGGCATGGTTTCCCCCAACGACGCCTATGTCATCATCAAGGCCCTGAAAGAGACCATCAAGATTCCCGTGGAGTTCCACACCCACTACACCAGCGGCCAGGGCTCCATGTCCTATCTCAAGGCCATTGAGGCGGGGGTGGACGTGGTGGACACCTGCCTGACGCCATTTGCCCTGCGCACCGCCCAGCCGGCCATCGAGCCCATCCTGGTGACGGTGAAACAGACGGACCGGGAATCTCCAATGGATCTGGCCGCCCTCATCGAAATCGGCCAGGACCTGGAAAAGGTGGCGGTGAAATACCGGGACCTGTTGGACACCAGCAAGATGGCCCAGATAGACGCCGGGGTGCTGCTGCACCAGATTCCCGGGGGCATGTACTCCAACCTGGTGAACCAGCTCAAGGAGCTGAACGCCCTGGACCGCATCCACGAGGTGATGGAGGAGCTGCCTCAGACCCGGGAAGAGCTGGGCTACCCGCCCCTGGTCACTCCCACCAGCCAGATCGTGGGCATCCAGGCGGTGATGAACGTGCTCTTCGGGCGTTACAACCAGATTCCCGCCGAGGTCAAGGGCCTGGCCTTCGGCCTCTACGGCAAGACCCCGGCCCCCATGGATAAGAAGGTGCAAA